>Ga0209168_10000262_pt1 | contig 57910 bp, 42 predicted proteins | sample Coa_R1_FD_187156 | JGI IMG/M metagenome (GOLD analysis project Ga0209168, IMG submission 187156) | Surface soil microbial communities from Centralia Pennsylvania, which are recovering from an underground coalmine fire - Coalmine... | ecosystem: Environmental > Terrestrial > Soil > Unclassified ...
GAGAAATAATCTGGACAGCATCCCATAACCCTACACGAAACCTGGAGACCAACCTGCCCTCGCTCAAATAGCGCCTAGCATTCGTATGTCTTGCATTTTCAATCGCCCAGTACGTAGATCTTCAGTTAATTTGGACAGTAGTGACTTCCCGACGTGATCACGGCCGGATTGATCCGGATGAGAATTTGGTAATTGGGTAGGTTGGTAAGTTGGTAATTGAAGATCAAAGGCCTGGCTTCCCGACGTGATCATGGCCGGATTGATCCGGATGAGAATTTGGTAATTGGGTAATTTGGTAATCGGGTAATTGAAGATCAACGGCTGAGGCTTGCGATGTGCTGGAGGCCGGAGGCCTTCAGCATGGGTTACGACTCCCATCTATGAACGGGGCTGGGCTGGGAATTGGGCAGGGCAAAGACGCCCTCCACACGGAGGGGTTGAAGGACTGATTCCGGGAGGCCGTTTTCGAGCAAGGCGGCAAACTGCTGTGGAGGCACCGGGCGGCCGAAATAGTACCCCTGGGCCTCGTCACATTGATTGACCTGAAGGAATGCGAGCTCTTCCTGCGTTTCCACGCCCTCAGCAATGACGCGGAGATTCAGGCTGCGGGCCATGCTGATCACGGCCTTGACGATGGTGGTCTCGTTGGGAGCGGTGGTGATCTGCCGGACGAACGATTGGTCGATCTTGAGGGCATCGATAGGAAACCTGCGCAGATAGCTCAAGCTGGAGTAACCCGTACCGAAGTCATCCACGGCCAACTGCACGCCTTTCGCCCTGAGCGCCCGGAGGATGGATTCCGCGGACTCGGCACGCTTCATGAGAACGCTTTCGGTGAGTTCCAGTTCAAGAGACTCTGGACCCAGACCAGTATCGCCGAGGACTGCGAATACACCTTCAAGAAAGTTTTCGTTGCGAAACTCCATGGCGGAGATATTGACCGCGATGGAAGGGAGGAGCAGGCCTGCATCCTGCCAGATCCGGGTCTGATTACAGGCTTCACGAAGAACCCAGTTGCCGATGGGCAGAATAAGGCCGCAATCCTCAGCAACGGGGATGAATTGCGCGGGAGAGACCGGCCCGCGAATGGGATGGTTCCAACGCAGCAAGGCTTCCGCGCCGGTAATCTTTCCCGTGATCAAGCTGACCTGGGGCTGGTAGTGGAGGGCGAATTCGTGGCGACCCAGGGCGCAGCGCAGACTCTCCTCAATGGATTGGCGCTCCACAGCCCGGACGTTCATGGAGGGTTTAAAAAACTGATAGTTCTGGCGCCCATTTTCCTTGGCCTGGTACATGGCGGTGTCAGCGTTCTTGATGAGGGTCTCGGCATCGAGGCCATCATCGGGATAGACGCTCACGCCAATGCTGGTAGTGACGTGAAGATCGTGCGGGTCAATGAAGTGGACGAGGGCCACCGAGTGCAGCATTCTTCTAGCGGTAATGGCGGCATCTTCCGACTGCGCCACTTCTCCAAGGAGCACGACGAATTCATCTCCCCCCTGCCGGCTTACGGTATCCGAGTTGCGGACGCAATCGACCAGGCGTTTGGCAACGGATTGAAGAACTCGGTCACCGATGGGATGTCCCAGGGAATCATTGATGTGCTTGAAGCCATCCAAATCCAAAAAAAGTACGGCCACTTTCTGTTGATGGCGCTGGGCCAGGGCGATGGCGCGATTAATCCTGTCATTCAGCAGCATGCGGTTGGGCAAACCGGTGAGAAAGTCATGCTCGGCGGAGTGGGCCATCTTTAGCGTCATGGCCTGGGCCGCGCTCACGTCGCGAAAGACGATTACCGCTCCCGTTGCCTCGCCTTCACGGTCGTGGATGGGGGCGACGGAGTCTTCAATGGGAATTTCAAGTCCGTCACGGCGAACGAGGATACAGTTCGACGGGAGGTGCATGGTCCGATCCTGACCAACCGCCAACTCCATGGGATCGGGGATGGTTTCGCGATGCTTGGCGTCCAGTATGCGAAAGACTTCGGCCATGGGCCGGCCAGCAGCTTCCTGCCAGGACCAGCCGGTCATTTTTTCCGCGATGATATTGAGGAATGTTACATTCCCCGAGATGTCCGTACAGGCGACCGCGTCTCCGATGCAGTTGAGGGTAACTTCAGCGCGTTCTTTCTCGATGAACAAGGCTTCTTCCATACTCTTACGCTCAATGGCATAGCCCAAGGCGCGCAGGAGGCCGCGGGCATCGACCTGGCCTTTGATGAGATGGTCTTGGGCGCCTTCCTGCAAAGCTTCCTCAGCCTGGGATTCATCGTCCAAGCCGGTAAGCACAACCAAAGGGATGTGAGGAGCGGCTGCGCGGACGCGGCGAACGGCTTGCAGTCCCTGCGCGTCGGGCAACCCCAGGTCGAGAAGAATAATGTCCGGCGTATGCTGCGCCAGGTACTTCTCCGCCTCTCTCATGCACCCCACGTGAATCAATTCAGTCCTGGGCAAGCCCTGCTGCTTGAACATCTCGCGCAGCAAGCGCGCGTCTCCGGGGTTATCTTCGACCAGGAGAAGCTTCTTGATGGGTTGGCGCTTCATACAGCTTGCCCGTGCGCCGGCAATTTGACTACGGAGAGCCAGAAATTATCGATGCTCTTAACGACTTTAAGGAAGCCATCCAGACCGACAGGCTTGGTGATGTAACAATTGGCATGGAGCTGATAGCTCCGCAGGATGTCCTCTTCAGCCGCCGAGGTGGTCAAGATAACCACTGGAATGCACTGCAGTTTGGGATCCGCCTTGATCTCCTCGAGAACCTCGCGGCCGTTTTTCTTAGGCAGGTTCAAATCGAGCAAGATCAAGTCAGGGCGAGGAGCGTGGGCCTGCTCTCCCTGGCGCAGCAGAAAAGTCATGGCCTGCGCGCCATCCGTCACCACGTTCAGGTTGACATGCATCTTGGCGTCTTTAAAGGCTTCCTGGGTGAGCCGGACATCGCCGGGACTATCCTCGACCAGGAGAACCTCTATGGGCAAATGTTCTACTCCATTGGATTTCATGATTTTTCCTCACCTTCCGCCAGGGCAAAGCGAAAGGTAGAACCCTGCCCGAGCTGTGACTCGATTGCGATGTGGCCGCCGTGCCGCTCCACAATCTTCTTGCAGATGGCCAAGCCTATGCCGGTACCGGCGAACTCTTCACGTTTGTGCAGACGCTGGAAGACGCCAAAGATTTTTTCAAAATACTGGGAGTCAATTCCCAGGCCGTTGTCTTTTACGGAAAACATCCAGCGCTTCCCGCCGTTCCTGGAGGCGGAGATGTGTATCCGGGGGACTCCGGGGCGCTGGTATTTAATGGCATTGCCGACAAGGTTTTGAAATAACTGAGTGAGCTGCATCTCGTCCGCCAGCACGCTGGGCAATGGATCGTGGGTCACGAGAGCGCCACTATCCTCGACGGCGCCACGCAGATTGATGAGGGCATGCTGCAACGCTTCCTCACTGGAGGTATCGAGCAGTTCCAGTCCTTTTGTCCCGACGCGGGAATAAGCGAGCAGGTCCTGGATGAGGCTTTGCATGCGGTTGGCCCCGTCCACGGCGAAGGCAATAAACTCATCGGCATCGGAGTCCAGCTTTCCCTTGTATCGACTTGAGAGAAGCTGAGTGTAGCTGGCCACCATGCGCAGCGGCTCCTGCAAATCGTGGGATGCAACCGAGGCAAACTGCGCCAATTCCTCATTTGAGCGTTTTAATTCCGTCACCTGCATAAGCTCGGCTTCCGCCTGCTTGCGCGCGGTGATGTCGCGAATAGCGGCGGTCACCAAGATGCCTTCCGCGCTTTCCAGCGGGCTGAGCATAATCTCGATGGGAAAATCGCTGCCATCCTTGCGCCGCCCGAGGAGTTGAATCCCCGTGCCGATCTGTTGCGCCAGGGCCTCGGCCGGGGTCCGGGTGCCATCTGCAATCAGCCGTTCGGCGAAGCCCTCGGGAATGATGCTCTTGACCTTGTGCCCCAGCAGTTCATCGCGGCGATAACCAAACTGCTTTTCCGCCTGAACGTTCAGCAGGACAATTTCTCCAGCCTGATCCACCACCACCATGGCATCCGGAGCCGCTTCCAGCAGACCCCGGTACCTGCCCTCCATCTGCGACAGGTGCCTTTCCGCCTGCTTGCGCACGCTGATATCGCGGATGGCGGCGGTCACCAGGATTCCTTCCGGGCTTTCCAGCGGGCTGAGCATAATCTCGATGGGAAAATCGCTGCCGTCCTTGCGCCGCCCGTAGAGTTCGATCCCTGTGCCGATCTGTTGCGCCAGAGCCTCGGCCGGGCTCCGGGTGCCATCTGCGATCAGGCGTTCGGCGAAGCCTTCGGGAATGATGCTCTTGACCTTGTGCCCCAGCAGTTCATCGCGGCGATAGCCAAACTGCTTTTCCGCCTGAACGTTGAGCAGGACGATTTCTCCAGACTGATCCACCACCACCATGGCGTCGGGCGCGGCTTCCAACAGTCCCCGGTACCTGCCTTCCATCTGCGAGAGATGCCTTTCCGCCTGCTTGCGCACACTGATATCGCGGATGGCGGCGGTCACCAGGATGCCTTCCGGACTTTCCAGGGGGCTGAGCATAATCTCGATGGGAAAATCGCTGCCATCCTTGCGCCGCCCGAGGAGTTGAATCCCCGTGCCGATCTGTTGCGCGAGCGCTTCAGCCGGGGTGCGAGTGCCATCTGCGATCAGCCGTTCGGCGAAGCCTTCAGGAATGATGCTCTTGACCTTCTGCCCCACCAGTTCATCGCGGCGATAGCCAAATTGCTTTTCCGCCTGAACGTTCAGCAGGACTATTTCGCCAGACTGGTCCACCACCACCATGGCATCCGGAGCCGCTTCCAATAGCCCCCGGTACCTGCCTTCCATCTGCGCCAAGTGCGTTTCCGCCTGCTTGCGCACGCTGATATCGCGGATGGCGGCGGTCACCAGGATGCCTTCCGCGCTTTCCAGCGGGCTGAGCATGATCTCGATGGGAAAATCGCTGCCATCCTTACGACGCCCGTAGAGTTCGATCCCCGTGCCGATCTGTTGCGCCAGGGCCTCAGCCGGGGTGCGGGTACCGTCTGCAATCAGCCGTTCGGCAAAACCTTCCGGAATGATGCTCTTGATCTTCTGACCCACCAGTTCATCGCGGCGATAGCCAAACTGCTTTTCCGCCTGAACGTTCAGCAGGACAATTTCTCCGGCCTGGTTCACCACCACCATGGCGTCCGGAGCGGCTTCCAGCAGCCCCCGGTATTTTGCTCCGGCTTCCTTGCTTTCACTGAGATCGCGGCTGATTTCAGAAAAGCCCCTCAGAGTTCCATCCGCGTCACGCCACGCCGTGAAGGTGATACCGGCCAAAAATCGTGAGCCGTCTTTGCGGACACGCATGCTCTGTTCCTGGTACCGGCCGCTTTCAGCAGCCATGCGGAGCACTTCCTGCGGCCTGCCTTGCCTGATATCTTCCGGGGGAAAAAAGCAAGAAAAGTTGTGGCCGATAATCTCTTCGGCGGTATAACCTTTGATCCGACCGGCGCCGGCATTCCAAGTGATAATCCTGCCTCGCGGATCCAACATGAAAATGGCATAGTCGTGGATTTCAGAAACAATCGTCCGATATTCTTCCTCGCTGGCCCGGAGAGCCTCTTCTGCCCGCGCGCGTCTCACACTGTCACGCGGGGCGCTCCAACCTGCGGCGCCAGCGATCAACAAGCCCAGGACGGTGCCGAGGATCAGAATGATCTTCGACTGGCCCAGACGGCGCTGCGCGTCCTGGCTGCGTAAGGCAAATAACCGCAATTCTTCGCCTTGAAACTCGTGGACCGCTGCTTGAAACTCATCCATGATCCACTGGCCCTGCCCGCCTTCAATGGCGTCTTTTGCCGCCTCTAACCCCCTGGACTGACGCAGGCCCATGACCATCTCTGCGAACTGAGCCTTCTGGCCGGCCAGCCTTTCCAGAGTTGGAATCCGCCGCTGTTGTTCGGGATTATCCGCCGTCAGATTGCGAATGCCCGCCAAGTGCTGCTCCACGCTTAGCTTGTCGGAACGGTAGGACTGGAGCCGGGATTCCTGGCCGGTTAATACAAATCCACGGTCGTTCGATTCCAAGCTGCCCATGGCGAAGAGCAGATCCTGAAGGTTCTCAAGGACCTCATGGCTGTGCCGCACCCATTGCTCGCTCTCAGTGGACGCGACCATGGTGCGATAGGAGATGATGCCCACGATGAGTAGGCTCACAATCGCGGACCCGAAGGCGAGCTGCACTTTTCGGTTCAAAAACGACCTGGTCTTCATAAGCACTTGTTTCTTATCTATCTATAAATATTCTGGTGTTCCCATTACGAGCAGGACGGAGGAGGGCCTTGGGAGGTGGGCCACCCACAAATTTTTACTGACTCGCGGAGTCTAAAAACGTCGACACTAATTCCGGCTCCGTACTATCTAAAGGTAGATACCGCTAGTGAAGGAAAGCTGGTCAGTTTTGAACATTTGCGATCGCAAAATTCAACATGGTACGAGTATTGGGTGGTTAGTGAGTATTTATACAAAGGACAAAAAGTATTTAGTACTTAGTATTTAGTATTTAGCAAATTCAAATGCGAAAGCTCGAGGGGCGCTGATCTTATGCATTAGGAACGGGGTATTTGGACAACCTAGCCTCATTACTGTTCACTTAAGTGGCCCAGGAGCCTTTTGCGTTGACGGGTGAAGCGCAAGGTCCCTCCGATTTACCGCCGCTGGCGCGTCGGCAAACCCTCGGGATGACGAACCTGTTTTTCGATGCGTCTTAGGTGTCGTGCAGGACCGTTGACCCGCGAAAGTTCATGAAAAACACTAAATCGTTATTTTCAGTACGGGCCGTTTTTTGAGAACTAATATTTTTCGACCCTGAACAGTATTCAGCTTAGGGCATGGTCCCTGGGATATTTCTTATGAACAGCATGGTTCCCTCTCCTTCGGCAAGCTCAGGGGATAAACTACAAAACACTAAACAAGTATCACTGGGTAAGAGTGGGCTTGAGCGGTATGGTGGAGAAGTAATCCGCCAATTCAACGGCAGGAATTGCTAATAACAGGTTTTTGTGGAGACCGCCTACAGCTTTACACGTTGCCTTGATCTCTTCCGGCGAGTGCTTGCTTTTCCAATCATCGAGGCCTGCGGTGAGGCTTTCACAGGCATTCGCAAACGCCAGCGCTGAGTATTCGTCAAGACGAAGAGGCGAGGACGAAAGCCTGCTATCACGAGCCAAGGCGACGATCTTGGTTGTTGCTTCCACGGATGGAATGTCCGTATCTTCCACAGAAGGAGGCGGAGTCTCTTCTAACAAGAGCCGTGTTTCTTCCAATGATGGAGCAGAAGCAACAGCATCCGCCAATCGAATCTTCCTGATCATTTGAGCAATCGTCTCCTCATCCTGTACCGACAAGTTGGTGAAGCAGAGCCCCATCCCCAACAAGGGATAACTAGTACAAACAATACCGGGCGTCTGCAACTGCCCAAGCTCTTCAACCGTCAGTTTGAGGGTGACGCGGGTTCCAACCATAAGAGGAGTGAGGAGCTCCACATAGACTCCGCCCGCCGAGATATCTTTGATTTCGCCATAAATGGGAAAGGTGGAACCATTGGTTTTAAGAGAAACACCTTCACTACACGGATAGCGTGGATTTTTCCGTTTTTCCAGGGGAAATTGCGGCGCAGTACTGACCGCCGCCATGGGATTGCGCATGCTCGTTGCATCTACGGCCAGATCGGCTTCGTCCGGGCAAAGAGGAACACTCCAAATGCACTTGGCCGGCTCCAGACTACTGATCCCCGCCTGGCCTGCCACGGTGCTTCCTGGAGCTCCCATCCAAAATACCTTGAACTTTGCTTTAAGAGCTCCGCGCTGGAGCTCGATGATCTCTCCGGCTTTCAGAACCGAGGAGAGGCCGCCCAGGCGGGCTGATGTCCTGGTTACATCCAGCGTATAGGCAAACTCCTTGTGCAGGCTGTTGTCCCGCGTGATGGTTACGGGAAGTACTGCTTTTCTACGCAACGAACTTCGTGATGACATTGGACCCTACCTGGGGGGTGTAATCGGCAGTATGATGGTGGAGACTTAAGCTGTGCCAACTTGAACTACTACCGGGTGGGCGAGACTTAAGTAACCACAGAGCAAAAGCATGCGAGAATGATGGCGCATGGAAATGAAACACGCTGAGCAGCTCTCCGCTTACACACAGTTTGATTTCACTTTTGGCCCATGGACGCGCAAGGTGTTCCGGCGCGGCGCGGGACCGGGCACCATCATCATTCACGAGATACCCGGCCTTCATCCCCTGGTGGTGCGCTTTGCAGACCGGCTGGTCGAGGCCGGCCAAACGGTCTTTCTGCCTAGCCTGCTGGGAGAACCGGGACGGCCAATCACCAAAGGTTATGCCATCAGCGAGCTGCTGAAGAGCATCTGCGTCCGGCGCGAATTCGCCTTGTGGGCGGTTAACCGCTCCAGCCCTATCGTCGACTGGTTGCGCGCCTTGGCCCGCATGGTCCATGGCGAATGCGGCGGACCAGGAGTCGGCGCTCTAGGGATGTGTTTCTCCGGTGGCTTTGCGCTGGCTATGATGACGGAACCAGCGGTGATTGCGCCAGTGATGTCACAACCCTCTCTTCCCCTCCCTATCACGGCGAGCCGGCGCGCTTCAATTGGTCTTTCCCCGTCCGAACTGGAATGCACACGACAGCGATTGGAGAAGGAAGATCTCTCGGTGATCGGGTTACGCTTTCATGGCGATCCTGCCGTGCCGGACGAGCGATTCGCCGCGTACAAGGCGTGCTTCGGAAAGCGCTTTGAGGCCATCGAGATCGACCCGGCAGACGCAGCACCGGGCCTGGGGGGCAAGCCACACTCAGTGCTCACGGTGAACCTCCGGGATGATGATCCCACGGGCCCAACCAAGCGAGCAGAGGCACGCGTGATCGAATTCCTGGGGCAACGACTTGGTTGCAGCGCTTGGAGCGCACTTCATAGAAGCCACTGACTGCCGTTTAGCATTTTGGTCGGGGACGCAATCGGGGCATCGGGGAATCGGAAGAAAGATCCAATGCCTCGATGTGGTAAGTACCTTGCTGATTCCAATGCTCACACGGGATTTTTGAATGCGACTTACCTCCCGGCGCGCCTCACGGGAAATCCAGGAAGATCGGTAGCCGGCATAGCAACCTGCCGCTCAAGCTCCTTTACAGTGTGAGCCTGCATGACGCGCCCGATGATTTGGTTGAGTTCAGTGAGATTGACCGGTTTAGCGATGTAGTCGTCCATACCGGCGCGCAGACAGTGTTCACGGTCGCCGGTCATGGCATGCGCGGTCATGGCAACAATGGGCAGATGCGCGTGGGTGTTTTGCTCTTTCTGGCGGATGGCCGCGGTGGCGGAAAAACCATCCATTTCCGGCATCTGGACATCCATGAGAACCAGGTCAAAAGACTGTTCCTGCAAGCGAACCAGGGCTTCTTTTCCATTGTCCGCCAGCACGACACAGTGTCCTAATTTCTCCAGCAGGCGCAATGCCAACTTCTGGTTCACCAGGTTATCTTCAGCCACCAGGATATTCAGCGCTTCACTCGCCCGCGCACGCGGAGGCACCGCCGCAGGCGTTACGTTTGCCGCTGCGAGTGACGGCTGTGAGCAGAGAATGGCCAACTCCGCCTGGCTTTGAGCCGTGAAGCATGGCTCCTGTCCAGAGCCCTGGCCAAAGGCGGCGGTGAAATGAAAAACCGATCCCTGGTTCGAATCGCTCTCCACCCAAATCTCTCCACCCATCAATTTGACGATGCGCAAACAGATTGTCAGTCCCAAACCGGTACCGCCGTAATTGCGCGTTGTGGAAGCGTCAGCCTGGGAGAATGCCTCAAAGATGCGTTTCTGTTTCTCCTGGGGAATGCCGACGCCGGTGTCAGAAACCGAGAATTTCAGCCGCACCTGGTCTTTTGCACCGGCCGGCGCTTCGATAGATTCAACACGCAGCATTACTTTCCCCTGCGCCGTGAACTTGACGGCGTTGCCCACCAGATTGCTGAGAACCTGCTTGAGGCGCGCGCCATCGCCTAGAACGAGGCGGGGAACCTGCGGGGAGAGTTCGCACGCCAAGGCCAGCGTTTTCTGGTGGGCACGAATGGCCATGCTGCGCATGACCTCGGCAACAGTTTTTGCAAGATCAAACTCAGTATGCTCGAATTCGAGTTCACCGGCTTCAATTTTGGAAAAGTCCAGGATGTCTTTGATGACGCCCAGCAAGCTGTTGGCCGATTCCTGCGCCATACCCAGCAGATCCCGCTGGTCGGGCGTAAGGTCAGTCGAGTTTGCTAATTCCACCATGCCGATCACGCCGTTGAGTGGAGTCCTGATTTCATGGCTCATGTTGGCAAGAAATTCGCTTTTGGCCCTGCTGGCCGTCTCGGCTGCTTCTTTTGCCTTGGCCAACTCGATTTCACCTTCCTTACGCCTGGTGGAATCTCGAGCGATGATCATAAATCCGATGGGATTACCCTGGGGATCCTTTCTCAGGGAGACGGACTGTTCGATAAAGACCGTCTTTCCATCGGGCCGCGTGGTTGAGTACTCGAGTCTTGCGGGTTCACCGGTCAGATAAACGTTATGGTACGTTTCGCGAAACATCTGGGCATGCTCAGGCGTGAAGATTGCCTTGTAACTCGCGCCTAAATGCGCACGCGCAGACCACGGAAAATACACCTCACGATAGGTCTTATTCAAAAACGTGTAGCGCCCACGAAGGTCAACCTCGATATAGGCCTCCCCAAGCTGGTCCATGATCGCCTGATGCCTCTCCTCCGCTTCCTCGTCCATATGCTTCGAGGAGTCGGGGATACGTGCAAAGGCGGCCATGCGGCAGGCCTCGCCGAGGGTGGTGGAGAACATGCTCAACTCGATGGGGAAGACGCGCCCATCCCGGTGCAAAGCCGTGATCTCGATCCGTTGGTTTTGCGCCGATCCGGCTTGCGAGGCAAGGAAGTTTTGCACGGTCTGCTCAAAGGCATCACGCTGGTCAGGCGGAACGATCCATGCGGCAAGTGGACGGCCGATGGCTAAGGCTTGCGGCCAGCCGAAAGTGCTTTCCGCCTGTAAATTCCAATCTGTAATCAGTCCTTCGGCATCTACTGCAACGAATGCATCCAAGGCCATTGCAAGGATGGTGCGGATTCGTTCGCGGCCGTCTTTACAAGCCGTTGGAACCACCGCGTTGTCAATCCGTTGTTTAGCCTCCATTCAGCGTCTCCTCCAGAATGGACCAGCTTTCGCTACGAGTCTCTATCACCCGCCCCTTGATTGGTTTGAGTTCGTTCCAGCTTGACTGGCTTGATGTCAGCGACATAGGAACCCCAGTAATTCTGTCTGGTTTTCAGCAGTGGATCCTGGCGCCGGGACCTGGCCCAGGGCAAAATTGGCGGTGAAATGAAAAGCTGATCCTCGTCCGGCATCGCTCTCCACCCAGATCTCTCCACCCATCGATTTGACGATGCGCAAAGAGATTGCCAATCCCAAGCCAGTGCCACCGTACTTCCGTGTGGTGGAGGCATCGGCCTGGGAGAATGCCTCAAAGATGAGTTTTTGTTTTTCCCGGGGAATGCCAATGCCGGTGTCATAGACTGAGAATTTCAGCCGCGCCTGATCTCCCGCACCGGCCTGTGCTTCCACAGATTCAACACGCAACGTTACTTTTCCCAGCGCAGTGAACTTGACGGCGTTGCCCACCAGATTGCTCAGTACCTGCGTGAGCCTGCCGCCATCGCCAAGAAGGAGGCGAGGAATCCCCGGAACGACCTCGCAGGTTAGCTCCAGATTCTTCTGGCTGGCACGAATGGCCGCGATACGCATGACTTCCGCCACAATTTTTGCAAGGTCAAACTCAGCACGCTCGAGTTGCAGTTTGCCGGCTTCAATCTTGGAGAAATCGAGGATGTCGTTCACGATCTCCAGCAGGGTCTCCGCCGAATCCCTGGCCAATCCCAAAAGTTCTCTCTGATCGGAGGTGAGGCCGGTCGAGTTAGCCAATTCCAACATGCCGATGACACCATTGAGGGGCGTCCTGATTTCGTGGCTCACGTTGGCGAGAAATTCGCTCTTGGCCCTGCTGGCGGTCTCGGCGGCTTTTTTTGCTTTGGCCAACTCGATTTCGTTTTGTTTACGCTTCGTGCAATCACGAGTGAAAACCATAAAGCCGATGCGGTTGCCCTGGGCGTCCTTTCGGAGGAAGACGGACTGCTCACTGAAGACCAACTCGCCATTCGGGACCGTGATTGGATATTCGTGCCTTGCGGGTTCTCCCGTCAAATAGACCTGATGGTAAATTTCATGGAACATCTTGATATCCTCAGGCCTGAAGAATGCTCTAAAGTTCACTCCTAACCGGTCACTGCTGGATGAAATGCCATAAATCTCGCAATGCGGTTTATTCAAATAGGTGTAATTCCCGCGCAGATCAACCTCGTGATAAGGCTCAGCGAGTTGGTCCATGATCGCCCGATGCCTCTTTTCGGCTTCCTGGTCAATGATCTGTCTACGACTGATATCCCGCATGAAGGCCGCCATGCGATAGGCTCGGCCCCAGGGGGTGGCGAAAGCGCTCAATTCGATGGGGAAAACATGTCCATCCCGGTGCAGAGCCGCAATCTCGATCCGTTGGCTTTGCACCGGCCCGGCTTGCAAGGCAAAGAAGTTTCGCACGGTCTGGTCATAAGCATCACGCTGGTCAGGCGGAATGATCAATGCGCCAAGCGGACGTCCGATGGCTAATGTGCGCGGCCAGCCGAAAGTGCTCTCCGCCCGCTGGTTCCAATCTGTAATGAGCGATTCAGAATCTACCTCCACGAATGCAGCAAACGCCATGTCAAGGATGGCGTCTTGTGGTTCGCGGCGGTATTCCGGAGCTAGCGGAACTATTTCGCCGTTCGTTTCTTGCTTACTTTCCATTCAATGTCCCGTACAGATTGGGATTTATGGATCCAAAGGGCCATAGATCAACGCAAGTGTGCTTAAGGTCAGCAGTGGTTGGACAGTCAGGGTGACCCACCCTGTAAACGCTCGACTCTGTGGCCCCCATGAGAAATAATTCTCCTAATGGAGGTATATCGGAAGGACAGGCCAAACTCTTTAATCCATCGATTCTGCACAGCGTATGCGCCTGGGAACCACGATGAAATCTATGCCAAATCCTGGCTGCAATGGCCAACTGCCGGGAAACGGATGATTGCGAGCACATCCGAGACAGCGGTGAAAGAGCAGCGACGTTAAAGCAAGTACTGCGCCCGCGAGGAGCAAGCGAACGCTCGAAAACATGATTTGCTTCTTGCAGATCAGCCTTTCCGCCTTCATCCAAGTGTGCAATATTGAGCAGATTTGCCGATATCCACCATCTAACGTTGTGATGCCCGGCCACACACCTTGAAGTGGGGGCCCATCAGAGCCACGAAGGAATCCGGAATCTAACAAACTGAGGAGAGTCCTATGTCAAAGACCTGGGAACACTATCATCACGCTGCCCGCCATCATGAGAAGGCAGCCTACCATTACAACGAAGCAGCAAAATACGATGAAGGCCAGGAGCACGAAAAGGCAGCTCACCACGCATACCTGGCTCACGGGCACAATCAACACGCAATGCATCATGAGACCGAGGCGGCAAAACTGCATGCTGAACAATGTGCCAGCCCAGAGACGCCCGCTTCCAAGCACGGAGGGAAGAAGAGTGCTGCGTGAGACCTAGCGGAAGCGCAACTTAGGGCGCACCAGCCGAGGACGGGGATGGTGCGTCTTGAAGCGCCCACAGATCCTAGAGCACCCGCCCGCGCACGAGAGCCAACGGCAACAGCATTCGCTGACATTAACACGTGACTTCTCTTGCTGAGGCCGGCTTAGGCGGCGGCTTTCTCATTCCGCTCTCTCAGCACCAGCACGGAACAGGGAGCCCGGTGCGCTATGCCCTGAGCCACGCTGCGGTGGAGGAACCTGGCCACTCCCTTGCGGGCATGCGAGGTCACCACGATCAGGTCCGCACCCCATTCCGAGGCCACAGTAAGGATTCCCTCTTTAATCTCACTCTCTACCACGCGCGAGCCCACCTTGAATCCGGCATGGCGCAAGGTCTCCACAGCAGAGTTGAGAGTATTTTCCGCACCCTCCCGACGCTCCTTCCGCCGTGACTCCATCTCCGGCTGATAGCCAGGAGACATTTCCGGCGGGGCCGAATAGAAGAATGGCTCCACGACTTGCAAGACCAGCACTTCTGTCTGGTCGGGGCGCACCTGCGCGGGCAGTGTTTCAGCTACCAAGTCAGACAGGCCGGTGGTATCGATGGCGACAAGAACTTTATTGGTCATACTCAATCTCCTTCAAACTGATTGTCCGCCGGTGGCGAGAAATTTACCGTGACGCTCGTCACACGTAAATGCATGGGAGGCGGTGCTGAATTTGCCAAACACACATTCATAATCCAATTTCTCGGCTGATACCGCTGTCACCAGGATCACAGGGACATTAATCTGGTTACGGCGTCCGTCTGGGCGCGTACCTATCCGGTAACCTCTTTAGTGGTAGATCACCCGCAAGCAGTGAGTGCCGCACGAGAGTTCGAGATATTGATCACTTTCCCGAGATTGTACCCTTCAGGCTGGGCGTTGGGGTTAGGGCCGGAGTTGGCGGTCGGGCCCGAAGTTACGGTCATGCTCAGGGATGACTTGAAGACCGTGCCACTCGAGTCCCACGCCTGCACCACCACGTGATGCGTTCCCGAGCTTACGGTAAGAATTACGTCGAGATTGGCTGTTGACGTCAGGTAAACCGAGACATTGTCGATGTAAATCCTCATCGCGGTGATGGGCAGCGTGGATTTGGCAGCCGCAGTGAAGTGGACAGGCGAACTCTCAGTGCTGCCTGAAGCCGGCGAACAAACATTGACTCCGGCCGCAGTGGCCGTGCAGGCGGAAGGAGGAGGAGTTGGGGTTGGGGTAGGTGTAGGGGTAGGTGTAGGGGTTGGTGTAGGGGTTGGACCGGCAGTTACGGTCACGGTCAGTGATGACTTGAAGACCGCGCCACTCGAGTCCCATGCCAGCACCACGACGTTATGTGCTCCCGAGCTTACAGTAAGACTTATGTCGAGATTGGCTGCTGAGGTCAGGTAAACCGAGACATTATCGATGTAAATCCTCATCGCGGTGACGGGCAGCGTGGATCTGGCAGCCGCAGTGAAGTGGACGGGCGAATTCACAGTGCTGCCTGAAGCCGGCGAGCAAGCATTGACTCCGACCGCAGTGGCCGTGCAGGCGGAAGGAGAAGGAGTTGGCGTGGGTGCTGGTGTTGGCGTCGGAGTTGGTGTAGGGGTTGGAGTCGGGCCGGCAGCGGAGAGATAGAAATTCATCTGCGTGTCCAGGCTGTCACTCACGCTCTCAGTCAGGCTGCTGCTGTTCCAGCCGGCGCCGGACGCAGTGATTGTATATTTTCCCGGAGGAACCGACAGATGATAGCTTCCATCGGCGGCCGACGTGGTGGAGGTGCTGCCTGCGTTCACCTGGATTCCCGCAACGGCAGAGCAGCTCGACGGGTTACGGACTCTCCCGCTGACACTTCCGATGCCGGAATTCGGAAAATTATTGTGATAGATCAGCGTGAACTGGTTGGTTGTATCCGTCATGTACTGATTCAGAAAAGGAGAATAGGTCTGCACTGAGATGCTGTTTGTGACCGGATGAAATGTTATGATGCGCAGCCAGCCGTTGCCGCCGTTGGCGAAGTCCTGAAAGTCAGCAAAGAGCTGATTCACCAGGTTACCGTTGTCTCCCAGATCGGACCGGCGCCCACCAGTCGCGCTACTGAAGTGGCCACTCAAGAACATGATGATGTTGCGATGCTTGCGCAGCCGCATCCACGTGGCCTGTCCGGTGGCGTTGCCGGCCGGCATGTCCTGATCGTCGTACAGGTCCTCACGCATGTTGTTCTTCATCACAAAGGAATGGTCTACGACGATCACTTCTTTGTCCGGATTTCCCGCAAGGATGGACTCGGCCCAGTCCAGAGATGCACTTGTTGGCCGGTACTCAAGCCCCATGAACAGGTATTGCTGTCCATTGATGGTAAGCACGCCGTACAAGTTTGCGTTGCTTCCGGCGGGAAAGTTGCCCTGGAAATAGGCCTTGCCGGCGTAACGCCCGGGACCAAACCATTGATTGAAGCCTGTGAGATCGCGGCTGACCTTGGGGTTGAAGGCGTTGTAATCATGGTTGCCGATGGGCAGCAGGTAAGGAATGCCGGCGTTGTCCAGCAGACGGAAAGCGGCATCAAGGTTCTGCAACTGTGGCGTGGAGGCACCGTCATTGACGTTGTCACCTTCAGAAAGCACCATCTGGATGTTCAACGCTTTCTGGTTATTGACTACCCATTGCACCTGGCTGTTCAGCACCTGGGGGAAGTTCTGTGTCGCATTTTGCGGGTCGGGCAAGACGATAACTCTGAAATCCGGCGCGCTGACCTGCGCATTTGCGGCCGCTGCAAGCGCAGGTAAGATGGTAAGAGCTATAAGAGCACGGATCATAAGTGCGAACCAGATATTCGGAGGTCGCGCAGAAGTGTTGCAACACTTGATGGCCTGGCTATTTGGTACTATCTGGAGATTGGCTCGACTGTTTCTTCCGATGTTTTGGAGAATCATAGAAATGCGCTCCTTGCATCACGCTACTCAAAGGGTAGGCCTTGCGGCCCGGCCCTCTCCGTGATGGCCGTCACGTTCGCACACCTAGAGGGAACTTAAAATGGGAATGAGGAAGAATCTGCTCGCATTTGTGAGCCCGTTGATCATCACGGCCAAACCAGGCGAGTGATTTTGATATAGGTCTTAACCAAGCAGTTCGAGAAACACCTGAAGGATACTCAATGCCAGCATCAAAGCCGTCGCCAGTAGCCCAGCACGTTGCCGGGGAGAGATCTCCCGCGGACGTTGATTGGGGAAAGACTTCTTCGACGAATGACGAGCAGATCTTCCTGGAAGGGCCGCGATCCCGTGGCTTCGAGTTGCGGAGAGCGTTGCGAATCTTTCGAGAGCTGATTTACGGCTTCCGCAGGCTCCACTTTGTCGGTCCGTGCATCACAGTCTTCGGCTCAGCTCGATTTACGGAGCCGCATCCTTACTATGCGCTAACTCGTGAGCTCGGCGGCCAAATTGCACGGGCAGGTTTTACGGTTATGACAGGCGGCGGGCCAGGTTTGATGGAGGCGGCGAACCGGGGAGCCAAGGGGGCCGGCGGGACGTCAGTGGGCTGCAACATTACTCTGCCCAAGGAGCAAAAACCAAACGCATATTTGGACAAGTGGGTAGAGTTTCGATACTTCTTTGTCCGCAAGTTGATGCTGGCCAAATATTCCTACGGTTTCATCGCCATGCCCGGAGGATTTGGCACGCTGGATGAGTTTTTTGAGATAGCGACTCTGATACAAACAGGAAAGATCAAGAGCTTCCCTGTGGTTCTGATGGGGGTTGCCTACTGGTCCCCATTAATCCAGTTTCTTGACAACACCGTACTGAAGAATGGCGCGATTGATGCCGAGGATGTGAGCCGGCTGGTGATGACGGACTCTCCATCGGAGGCAGTCGGTCACATCCAGAGATGCGCGCTTGACCAGTTTGGCTTGAAATACAAACTCCGTCACCGCCCTCGCAAGATCTTCTTTGAGACCGGCTTCGTTGACAAAGGGAAGTAGTTCCGTCTGCTATGTGACAGGGCTCACAGCTTCCATTCGCATTCGTGCATATCGTGGATTCAGATATCCGCTGAATGGAGAGGAACTATGAACACAACTGATCTAATGACGAGCTTCCCTTTGCAAATCACATTTCGGAATCTCAAGGCAACACCGGATGCCGAGTTATGGATCCGTTCGGAGGCCGCAAAACTCGAGGCTTTCTACAAGAGAATCATGGGCTGCAGGGTGGCAGTTGAAAGCCCGCGTGGCCACCGAAAAGGCAGTTTGTTCCACGTTCGCATTGACCTGACTGTGCCGGGGGGTGAACTCGTGATCAAGCACGAGCCTAGTGTGAGAACCCGGGCACGACAAGCCGGCGAAAGTGAGATCAGGAAGCATCTGGAGACCCGGAATCCACACAAACATCTTCGCCAATCCATCCATGACGCTTTCAAGGCCGCCGGCCGCCGCTTGCAGGACTATGCGCGCCGCCAGCGTGGGGATGTAAAACATCGGGAACTGCGTCCAGCGGCGAAGGTGTGCCAGTTGTTCGAAGATAGAGGCTACGGTTTTCTTGCAACACCAGAAGGACGAGAGATCTATTTTCACAAAGACAGCGTCCTGAGTCGGGCTTTCGGCCGTCTGAGAGTTGGAACAACCGTGACTTTTGTGGAAGAACAAGGAGACAAGGGTCCCCAGGCCAGCAGCGTGCGAATCGCAGCCAGACGGGGCATTCGACAAGCAGCCAAGCAGGCGGCCGCCTGACCTGGCTGCCTGCGGAGTGGTTTGATAGTAAGCGGCATGAATCCAACTCACTGACACCTGTGACGGCGGTCACAGCAGTAGCAATGCTTTGAGTCCAATATTGGTGATGAAAGGAAACAACTATGACTACCGCAAATGCCTCTTCTTTCGGTGAACAGTTAAGGAGCAATTTTACCGGTGCTGTCGACAAGGCCAAAGAGATCTCTGAGGGAATCCGGGACCATGTTGATTCGAGCTACCGAGCGATTGGTCGCGGGATCAAGGAGGTGAAAGCGGGAACCGAAGATGCAGTCAGGAAGACCCGTCATGCGATCAAGGAAAGGCCGCTAACTACAGCTGCCACAGTTGGAATTGCCGGATTTGCCCTGGGCTTGCTTGCCGGATGGGTCATTGCCAAGCGAAGAAGCTAGGCTTCGCCTCGCTTTGACGATCCGCGCATTGTGTATGGCTCGTGATTCGCTCGTAAACCGCCAACGCAGGGAACGAATCTCTCCATCGATGCGCGGGGGTTAATGCGTCGCGTGTCTACACCTCGGTGTCCGGGCGTAATCAAAGCCCGTAACCGCGTCGTCTGGCACAGCACAGGCCGCAATTTCGATCAGGCCATCTCTCCCGGTAGATCGCGAGGCGGGTAGTATCTCTTACCGTTGAGTTTGGCTACCTCTTCACGGAAGGTAGTGCCGTAATCCCGCTGGGAATCGGAGAGCAGCCAGGCCTGACGCTTATAGTTCCAACTCTCAGGGTTCAGGCGCTGAGCCTCTTTGAAATGAGAAATGGCTTCAGGCAAACGACCAGTCCTATAAAGATACTCCCCTAAGCCAAATTCCGCGGCCGCCAGCGACCAATCCGGATTTTGCGGCGCGAGACTCTCCCGTAGACGCTCTTCACTGAACACATACGCGCTCTGGCTGCCTCTTTCCGCCCAATCGCGCAGGGCAGCGATATAGGGAGCGGACTCCAAACCGTGGATGTGCTTCAAGCGGTCGTCCACATAAGCGGTTTCATTGGGACGAACAATTCTTCCCTGCTCATTGATCCACACCGCGGTAGGAACATTCACCATGTTATAGAGCCTGGAAATCAGATGCTCCTGGTCAATCAGGGCCGTGTGGGTCAGCCTGATTCTCTCTGCCGGCGCAGGCGATCTTACAGGCGCGCTCATGGGTAACATGGCGGCTGTCATCCAAGGGCCGGCATCTTGCACACCGCGGGTATCTTCGGCCACAGTAATAATTTCGAAATTCTTGTCTTTCAGCTCTTCGTAGATTGCCTGCCAGCCCGGCAAGTCAAAGTGGCAGCCTCACCAGGAAGCCCAGGTCACCAGAAAAACCTTCTTGCCCCGGAAATCAGAGAGCGAATGCAGTTTCCCGTCGATATCGGGAAGGGTGAAGTCCGGCGCTTGCAATGAGGACAATCGCCGGCGCTGATCGGAGCGCACTCCGAAATACCAGGCGGGAATGCGCGGCATCGTGGGCTACCGGCTGGCTCATCAGCCGGGCAAAGGCGGTCAGGTTGAACCACGATTTGCCGGATTGTTCCTGCACGAATTCGGATTGCCTCGACGGCGGCAGCGGGTAACAGAGCTCGCCCCGGCAGACGCCTCGTGGTTTCAATTCAAAACGGGTGGCGCGGGACAGATCACCACTCTCGATCCAGAGCTGCCCGGCCTGGGATTGGGCAGATAGTTCCGTAGCAACATCGTCATAGATCACCGTGGAACGGATTTGGATCATGCATTGGCCTCCCCAGTTTGAGCGAGCCATTATACAAAAGAAAATTCCAGCAACAGGTTGCGGGAAAAGTCAAAATGATCGGGTTTTATGAGCGCTCGGCTCCACGAAGAATCAGGTTTCCGCAAAGCTCTCACGTCAAGCGCTTGAGCCGGCGCAAATACTGACCCGGCGTCCCAACGTTGAGATAGTCGTGCCCATCAAACAGAAACGGCCTGGGCTGCACGGTCCCAGTGTAGGCCCGCATCACATCGGAAAACACTGTGTGGTTGATGGTGCCTCCGCGTGTGGGATTTTTGCTATCCAACTGAACCGTATAGGCGCCGAAATAGGCATAGGGTGCGGCTGTCGAGAAGGTCGCGATGAGTAACTCGTAGGGCACCTTCCATGGTGCGGCCGGACTGAGCCAGCTGGGCTGATTGGTGGCGCCCGGACTGGGGAATGGGCCTGCCGGTATTGCCAGCGGCGGGTTTTGCGAAATCATGAGACTGAAATGACCGCTGCGATCATACACCCAGTACCCGGCCGGGGGATTGCCCCAGGGATAGGTCTTTTTCGTTGGATGTTTCGGATCGTCTCCGATATCCCATGCCTCCACCAGAGCCCACGTGCCGACGACGCTCAGTTCGGCAACTTTGGATTTGCCACTCATCGTAAACTTCCCTTCCGCCACGGCGATGGCCGTCCATGAGCACTCACCATTACCTTATTCCGCTTTGCGTGGCATTGAAAGTGCCTTGTGGTGCGGATGCAGGAATCCCGTCAACGTAAGGCCTTATCCGGGCATACCGCCGGCGGTGTCCACGAATTCGTAGCTTGGGCCGACGGTCAACCCGCCACCGGCCAAGGCATCCGTCTCCATGAGAGATACGGCAAAAACGCGGAGGTCATACATCATGCTGATAGCGGCGTTGATCCGTTCCGGATGGCCATTAAAGGTATCATGCAGCGAGTTCAGTAATGTGGAGTAGCTGTAGGCGAAGCGCTCAATGCGGGTGCGCGCTTGAGTCCCTTTTTTGAATTGGTCAATCTTGCAGTTGGGCTTCAGGGGCCAGACACCCGCCGGGTCAAAGAGCACGGCTTCACCCGCATAGGCATAACCGCCGTTGGGAGTGCGGACGATGCGGCGTCCGTTCACGATTTCGCCGAACTTATAATAGTGCGCCGGGTCGTGTCCCGACTGGAATGGAGACGTGGACGTGCCCTCCCCTTCCGTCTTGATGATCTCAATGGCTGCGCACGCGATCTCCGGACCGGTGATGGGGAACAGTTTGGAAGGCGGAAACCAATGATGGTTGACCACCTGCGGGGGAGCGGTCTTGGTCACGAAGATATCTGACCCCAAATCCAGAATTTTTTTCTCGATAGCATCGTAGAACTGGCCAATGGTTGCGTAGGAGGGCTGCGCGGCCGCGGCGAACGTCGGGGGCGGCTGGATGTGGATGGGATCTTCCGGCTCCTCAATCGCCATGAAGGTGTTCTGAACCAGAGGAATCGAAAAAGCTTCGATACCGACGATCAGGTCGCCGATGTTCATGGGCAAAGGTCCGGGATATTCCGGTATGAAGCCCCTCTTATTGATCTCCGGGCGACCCCCGATGGCGATAAGGATATTGGCCGCGATCGTCATGTGCAACATTTCTTCCACCACAATGGAGTGGATGAGCGTCGCAATGGTGTGATTGACGCCAGGCTTGAGCGAAAACATCGCGGTGAGGTAGGGCGGAATGGTGCTGTGCTCGAGTTCAACCGCCTTCTGGAGGTAGTAACGCAGATCGGGCAATCCGCCCAACTGGATTTTGGTGAGGATCTGGGGATCGAGCTTGATCATTTGGATGGGCCTTTCTGGCTGAAGGGAGCAATCCTGCCCCGCTTTTCCAGGTTGAGGAGGACGGCAGTCTTGCCCGCGGCTTGCTCGGGACGCAGTTCGGGGAGCGCGGCCTCGGCCTGTTCGTCCACGATGGGAGGAGGCACCGGAGGCGATTGCGACGGTGTTCCCAGCGGTGGAAGCCCGTCGGGGCCTCGTGAGCGGAGCCATTTGAGGATGGTGGCGCGATCACCCGCCCCGAGATCGCGCGTCACGGGCATGTGGTCGGGCTCTTCGATGGGCAGCGAAAACGCGAGCTCCAGGATGCTGATGCGTCGCACGACATCGTGATAGTCAGCCAGGTTCACCACATAGCGTCCCATAATCGGATAAAGGTTGCCGTATTGGGTGAAGAGATACTGAATATCGCGATACCATGTGGGCGTTTCGGGCGCTTCTTTCTTGCTGTAGGCGAGAATGCTGACATAATTCATCGGATTGGAGACATAGCCGGCAGGCTGCGAGGCCAACTGGTATCCGATGCCATAGATCTGGCTACTGAGGTAGCCGCGCGGCGTGCCGGGACCTTCAGCGGAAGCCACAATCGGCGCCGTTGCATGGCCTTGGTTGTCGGCGGTCACGCTGGTGGGCCACTGGACGGCATCCGCCGGCGTTGCAATCGCTGGAATGGCTGCCCTGGGGCGCGTAACAGGCTGGACGGTTTTGCCTCCACCGGCGCCGCCCATGAAGCCCTGCGTCACACTCAGGTTGATCGTGGCGTTCGCAATCGGCGCCCCGAAGCGGTCGGCATAGAACTCAATGTGCTGCGTCTGGCCAGGATCGATGCGGTAGACGAAGTTGTCCGCACGCATGTATTGGCCATCTATGGTTTCCTGCAGGCGCACGGTGTAGCTGCCGTCGGCTGCCGGTGAAACTACGACCAGAGGGTTAGCCGGGATGAGTTGTCGCGCGTTGGAGTTGAGTTCGAAGTCCACGACCCCGGCGGTCCGGTCGTACCAGCCGCCGGTACAATATGGGACTTCGCCGATGAGCGCCACCTGACCTGAGCTGACGGTCGAAAGGATGGTAGGCGGATTGGTGGCGAGCACCCCGAGAAAAACCTGGCCAATATCTTTAAGACCAGAGTTCGCCCTTTCGATAGGGAAGCTGTTCCCGAAATCAGCAGTGACCGTGTTGCCGTTGCTGGAGACCTTCGCCTGCATGTTGCCCATCCCACCGGCCGGCACCGGCCAGTTTCCGGTATAGATAAACTGCCGGCCGCGGACAAATTGTTTGGGCTCGCCCTGGAGGTAGGGGCCAATGGTGCCCACAACGTGGCCCATGGTGTAGCGAGGAACCATGTTGTTACGACTGTAGCCGAAGACATTGAAGTTGATTGAGAGCTGGCCGGCCTGCGTGGCCGATTGCAGGGACTGGAGAAGAGGAAAGCGGGAGATGTCAAACCACTGCACGCCCTCGATCACCGATTGATAGACCGCCGCCAGTTGCTGATCATTGGGCAAGCCCTCATCCTGCTGGCGCAGCCAAAGATTGGTGAACGCCGCGGGTTTATATTCGCCCTGGACCAGGGTTTTGCCAGCGGCGTCGACCAACCGGATCTGCATGCCCCAGATCTGCGAGACCATTTGCTGCTGCGGGTCCAGATCGACCAGCTTGCCGGGCGCGCGGGCGGTGGCGTTTTGAACCGTGATGCCGTCGAGAGAGGTCACTGCGCAATCGAGAAAGCGAAAGACTCCGGTGCCTTCCGGATTCCAATTGTTCTGGATCAGCCCCTTATCGTTCTGGTTAAGCTGCTGATACTCGGGGACGAACGATGCGTTCTGGAAGAAGCGGACATCGTTATTAATGGTGGAAACATCGGCCTGAAACCAGCCACGGAAGTGGAGACGGGGGGAATCGAGATAGCTCATGAATTAACCAACCACAGGAACGAACAGCATATGTCATGGCGGAGCAATTGACAATATTCGGGAATGTAAAAATATCGCGAATGGAACAACTTTTTGATTTCTTGTGAACTTCTAATTAAAAGACCAAAACGGTACAGCTATATCAAGATTAATGAATATCTGCCTAGCTGTTAGATTTCTGGTTTGAAAGCCTATTTGGCGATACAAAACTTCGGGAGCGCAATCAGTTTCGCTTAGGGAAACCTCTATTCTGCTGTTTTCTGTAAAGGAAGTAGTTATTGCGACCAGACTCAAGTATCTGGCGCCGCAGGAAGTAAAGCTACGGGGCGTAGCTCGCCGATCGGCTACGCCCGCCAATTCTCCACACCCTCATCAATGGGCAAATGCGACTCGAATCGATTCCGCAATTTCCGCGCTTGAGAGAATAAATCAGGGGCGTAACGCGTCCACTTGCCTTAGGGCGGGAAGTTTTCCGTCATCCACTGCTGAAAGGTTTTGACCTGGACAGCGGTAAACGCGGGAAAAGGCTCCGGGGGCATGCCGCCCTGGCTGGGTTGCACGCTGATCATGCTGTAGATGGCCGAGGCGTTAGCCTTGACGTCCTCATATTTTGTGAGATCAAAGCGCCACAACATGGGCCCGCGAAATTCGTAAAACATCGGCACAATGTCTTTGCTAAAAGAAACAGTCGCCATAGTTCAGGCCTCCATAGAATCCGGGAAAAACTTCCACAGGCTGCCGCTATGCTGGCGGGCCTGCACTCTCTTCTCCGGCGTAATCTCAAATTCACCGAAATCGAGGACGTACGCGGAAGGCTCCCCGGGCGTAAACAACACATCGATCGGACGGTGCAGCGGCCGGGTGGGTACCGGGTGCACCGACCAGTCCGAGGGATCGACGCGAACCAGGCAACGGCCGGCACGCGGTCCGGGCTGGGCCGTGAGAGGACGTTCATCGCCGAATAGCGCTACGAGCAGATGGCCTTCCCACGATCCGGCCTGCCGCGGCGCAAAATCAAATTTTGTGGCGCAGACATTCTTTTCAAATTCCATCAACGCACGCTCGGGCGCCGGCAGATCATCATGGTTGGCGAGAAGAAACCGGGGCCCGCCACCATTGCCGAAGCGCGCATCGGTTACGGGAACGCCGCCCATGAAGTCAGGCCATCCGTACCATGCGCCAGTCCGCACTTCAAAAAGGAAATCCGGACAATTGCTGATAGGACGGCTTCCGCGATCATCCGCGCCCTGATCGGTGGCCAGCAAGCGCCCATCGGGCGCGAAGCGCAGACCATAGGCATTGCGCAGACCCCAGGCGACAACTTCGAGCCCGCTGCCATCGAGATTGCAGCGCATCACCGCAGAGGTGCATGGAACCCGCCCCGCAATCCGATCACCGGGTCTGGTGGCCTTTCCGAAGGGAGAAAAAGCTCCGGTACTGACTTTGTGTCCATTTCCTGAAACCGGGTCGGGGCTTTCCGCATTCACGCCGGCCAGCACCAGATCAAAGGCGGGAATGTCGCAATTGTGCTGAACACGTTGCAGCCAGCCCAGATCGTTGGAGTCGAGACCGATGATTCCACTGTTGGTCATAGAACCCTGGCTGAAATAAAGCTTCCCTTCCGGACCGATGGCGGCCATGTTGGTGTGATAGTTGCCGAAGCCAGGCAAGTTATCCAGCACGGTGGCGGTTTCACCGCGGGCAACGGAGAAGCGGGTAATGCGTCCTGGAAATCCGCCTTCGGAAATAAAGAGCGAGCCCTGGTGAAAGACCACGCCGTTGACCGGCGCACGCAGGCGATCGAGCAGACAGACGCGGCTGCCGTCCGGAGCAATGCGAAGAACTCTGCCTCCGGAAGGCGGTCCCGCAAAAGACAGACCCGACTCAGCCACGTAGACACCTCCCTGCGGATCGAGGGCAATGCCCGTGGGAAAATCAAGATGGCCGGCAACTTGTTTCATCATAAGATTCACGCCAGCAACATACGCACTCCCAGCGCACACAAGAGCGCGCCGGCCGCGAACTCCACACGTCCGGGAATAAAGCGGCGCAGCCACGCGCCAAAGTACAGGCCGATGCATGACATGGCCGCACTGGTGAGCCCGATGATCAGAGCGGAAAACATTACGGGCAAGTGCATGGAACCCAATCCAATCCCGGCCAGCAGGTTATCGAGACTGAGCGACAACGGAAGACCGCAGAGCACGCCCCGGCTGCCAGCAACTTCAGATACATCCTGCTTGCGCAGCGCGATTAGGATCACTGCCAGCCCGCAGAGCAGCACGGCCACGGGCCCGGCCACGGCGGCGGCCCGACCGGCGATTTTGAGCAGCAGGTGGCCGACAATAAGTCCAGCCAGGGGCGCGAGGGTCTCGCAGGCGCTGAACGCCAGCGCAAGCAGTTGCTTGCGCGCACGCCGCATAGGCAGAAGCCCGAGCGACGAGCAAACCTGCAAATTGTCCAGCCCGGCCACCACACCGAGCAGAAAGACAGCTCCGAGCATAAGCGCCTCAAGGTTTCAATGTGTAGATACGGAGAACGCCGCCGCCTTTTTTGCCGAACACCAGCGCTCCCGCCACAACGAAGTTGCCGGACACCGCTGGGCCGAGGCAATAACCATAGCCGCCGTTCATTCCTCCGGTTTGCTCGCCCAGGCGGTCCTGCCAGAGCATCTTGCCGCTCCTGACATCGAATGCGTAGACGGCCACCAGCGAAGTGGAGCAGAAGACCACATCATTGACGACCGCCGGAGAGCTTAACCCCGATTCACCGGGCGTTGAATACATGGGCGGGCGCGCGTTTTTGTAGCGGCGCGGGTCATGGTTGTCCATGGGCCATGCATCTTCGAGGGTGTTGCAATCAAGAGCACGCAGGAACGGCGTGGTGGTAAAGTCGATGCCCGGGGCCACCGTGTGATAGTTGTTGCCGCCCACTCCGATAAAAAAGCGTTTCAATCTGGGATGCACGGCCGGGGTGCTGTACGTCCCGTAAAAATTCTCCCAGTCAACCTCATCCGACTGCTTGTTCGGTACGAGCGGATCAAGCTGGGTTTCAATGCTTTCGTTCACGTGTGGGTCCACAGTGGGAATCTGCTTGCCGTTGTTATAGTAGGGCAGAAGCTGACGCGGCGGCAGTAACAGCTTGAGCGAATCGGCATCCAGCAGGAAGAAACCGCCGTTCTTGCATCCGGCCGCCACCACGCGACGGCCATTGAGGGTAATCACTGTGGGCGAGCCGCCGAAATCCACGTCGCTATCCGTGGCACGATAGCTGCTTTCCGGCGGGGCCTGGAAAAATGCCTTGCAGGCGCCGGTGGTGGCATCGAGCGAAAGAATTCCATTGGAAAATCCGTTGGTCGGCAGGACACCATCCGGCGCGGGATTGCCGGTGGCGCAATAAAGGCGGTTCAGCGAAGCATCATAAGCAATCGAAGACCAGACGGAGCAGCCGCGCACCGAGGGATTCACTGGCCCCGCGGAAAATGGCGGCGGCGTGCCCATCGGCAGAACCGCCGGCGGCAGCATGTTGGGAGCATTGGGCACACCCAGATTGAACTGGCATGTGCAATAGATCCATTTCACGTTGCCGGTCTGGGCATCCAGACAGAAGACAAAGCCGAACAGCGCCGGATTCTCTCCTTCCCCAATGCCGACATAGACATTACCATTGACAACGACCGGCGAGCTCCAGCCGGCGGCCGGCGGATCACCCGCGTTCCACACGAGCGTATTCGAAACCGGCTGATTGTGCGCCAGGTCGGTGTGGCGCAAATCAGTGATCCAGACCGGCTTGAGCGTACTCTGGTCGAGACAGTAGAGTTTTCCATTGAATGCGCTGAAATAGACCTTGCCGCCGGTCACTGCCGGCGTGCAGCCCATTCCCATAAAGCCATGAGAGTCGCCTTCCTCCGGCGAAATGGCCCACTCAAACTTGCGCTCGATGCGACCGGTGCTGGCCTTGATCCTGAGAAAAGTGCCGCCGGTCGCTCCCTTGACCTCCTGACTGTTGGCCAGACCCACATAGACGTAGCCATCAACGACCGCGGGCACAGACAATACCGGCCCTGGAATGGGAACATCATGAAGCAATTTCAGCCGGGCGACATTCTTGCTGGTGATGCCGCTGCCAGTCACCAGCCCGGTGTGCGCCGGGTCGCCGTGAAACATCCACCAGTTCGACACGCTCATGCCTTGCTCCTGACTATGTGAATTTCCAAGTGACCTCCGGGTGCGCCACGCGCTTTGCCGGCTCAGTCGTTGACCGGGCGATACTCAAAAGTGGGTCCCGCATACAGACCGGTCCCGACCTCAACCGTAGTTAAGTAACGGACCTGCAGCTTCATTGATTCCATCAGCGCCACGGCGGGCGCAATGCGATCGGGCTGGCCGTTAAAGACCTGGTGCAACGATTTGAGCATGCTGGTATAGGTGAAATTGAAATTGTTGTTGGTGTCAGCCACCTGGCTGCCGGCGGGGTAGTCCTTAGCCTTAGGATTGGTCACCAGCGGCGTCACGCCCTTGGGGTCGAAGTGAATTGGAGCGCCTCCGTACACGAACGCCGGTTCGCCAGGACGGGGATTGAGATTCCTGATCAACTTCTTTCCATAATAGATTTCCGCGAAGCGATAGTAGTGCGCCGGCTGGTCTTCGGGATCAAGGGGCGAAGTGGTGGTGCCTTCACCCTGTTCGACAATCAGATTGATGGCCTGCACCGCCGAGTCGACATCGGTGACCGGAATCAGGTCACTGAAGCCCACGGTCAATTGTTTGCGCCGGTCCCCTGTAAAGATGTTGCGGTGCTTCGATATTTCGATAATTTCTCTCTTAATACGATCGTAGAACTCACCGATGGTCTCGTGGGGGGCAGTGGCCAGCGCGCCCGCACGCACGGGAAAATTCAGCGGATCTTCCGGTTCTTCGATCACCATAAACGTATCTTTTACCAGTGGCTTTGTGAATCCGCTCAGCCCGACAATCAGGCCCTGTTCCACCGAACCCGGCAGCGGCCCTGGATAGTGCGGTATGAATCTTGGACGGTCGATGACCGGCTTGCCGCCAATGGCGTTGAGAATGTTGCATGCCAGAGACATGTGCAACATCTCCTGGGTAACGATGGAAAAAATGAGCTGATAAATTGAGGCGTTCCTGGCTGGATCGAGCGAGTAGAGCGCATACAGGTATGGAGGTATGGTGGAGTGCTCCAGTTCAATCGCGGTCTGCAGAGCCTTATACAGCCCTTCAGGCGTCATGTTGAAGCTGGCAAAAACTTCGGGCTTGAGTTGAATCATGCTTTGTCCCTTGTTCTCTTCAGGAACATGAGCGCCTCACAGCGCGTACAAGCCTGCTGCCGGTAAGGCGGAAAGTCATCAGAAAAAAGGCCCATGCACAGCCTCGTTCGAAGACGGTAAAGCATGCCGAAATGGGAGGCATGCCTAACTCCACCAGCAAGGCGCGCAACGGTTTTGTGGTGAATGGTGAAATGAGTCCCTGCAAGTTCCAAGCTGTTCCTGGTTCTTTCGGCAGGGAGAAAATGGTGAGACGTACGCCGATCATCTTGTCGCAGCGATCCAGAGCAATTTCCGATGCCTCTCAAGTTTGCGTAGACTACACTATACGGTTTTTGAGAGTTGTCAACGTGAATCGCCTGCCTTGCGGCGGCGAACCCGCAAATCTAAAAAGCCTCTAATGATCGGTTACAGAAATGGAACTCAATACCAGAATACGTCTATGTTCGTTTACATGATTTATCTCGAATTCCGGCGATTATCCGGTAGGACGGGTCGTGACTTGCTCACTGCCCAGGGATGCCAGGAGCACGAAACTCATCGCCAGCAACAGTTCGCCTGCGAGGTGGAAGAACTTAAAGAAGATCTTGAAGGCTCAGGTCAGACTTGTAGTAAAAAGGGAGGGGGCAACGAAAAGGAAAGGGGCAGACGCCTTTCAGCATCCACCCCTCATTTTGCCCAGGTATAAGGAGAAGTTGGAAGTACTTTAGCGGACAACTGGAGAAATCAATCAAAAATTTTATCTTGTTCGAAAATCCGAACAAACCTGGGCCCTTTTGGATTTAAACCTTGCGAAATGAGCATGTTGAATCCCGGTTTGAATCGTTGGCTAGAGATGTCCCGCCCTTGCATTCTCTGGGAAAGTGGAACTAGGAAATACGGACTTTGCTCGCCGTGGGGATCCCTTGATGAAGCAGGGTTCCCTCGGTCCGTTTCGGGATAACTGCAGAAGCCGGCCTTCACTGTGGGTCGTAGATGACGCCTGCGAACAGGACGGCGCCGGTCTGGATGTCACGCAGGAGCAGGGCGAAGGGGCGGTCGAAGACCAGAGTCTTCTTTTCCCTCTTCCTTGGCATTGCGGAGGTGGCCGCCATGATAACGGAGGTAGCTGCCGCGGCCCGTGTGCCTTCTTCATCCACTTCCAGCCGGGTTTTGTGGAGCACGTCGCTGATAAAAAACTTGGGTGAGCCCATAGGCGTGAAGTCGCCGCCCTGAAAGGCGAGGGCCATGCCCATGCGCTTCAACGAATCGCTCAGCGAGACGGAATAGTCCAGCGTGAAGCGGGGCAGCCGCAACTCCAGGTCAACGGGTTCAGCGGGAGCATCTATCTTGTCCAGAGACATTTTTGCCAGCACCTCCTCAGGGCTCTTTCCTGGCGCGGGCAAGATGGCGTAAAGCCGCATTTCTGAGGATTCGTAAGGCAGCGCGGCGCCCTCGTAACCGTCGCCGCTGCGGTATGCTCCCGGAATCGACTCGCGGTGCATGAAATGAACTTTCTTTAGCCGGTTTTCCCTGCCGTTGGCCAGGTGAAAATCGCCTTCCTGGGTTTCGTTTTTGCCAAATTGGTATTCCCAGCGGCCGCGAAAATAGACCGCGTTGGTGAGTACCGCCAGAGACCCGGCCAGGGCCGCCTGACTTACGATGGCGGGGATCATGCCCTGCGTCTTTTGCTTGACCCAGCCGTTAATGGTGTCAGCGGCTGCGGGATTGGCAAGGTTGAGCGTGGTGGCGTCAGCTTCATACAGTTTGCGGCAGCGCTCGACGAAAGCGGGGGACAGCGGCAGCCTGGGATCCGACCACAAAGCGTTGGCGATGAACAGATCCACACCCTTCTGGGCGCGCAGTGACTGCAACAACGCTGATGCCGATGCGTGCAAATTATCTTCACTCAAGTCCGCGGGCACGGCCAGCGCCTGCCGCATGGCCGCCTGCGTCCGGCCGGCCGCGCCGCTCTCAGTCATGGCCAGAGCCATGAAGACGCTCAAAGGCGACAGGAAGACATTTTTGTGCTTCTGGCGCGCTGCCAGGTCGGCCAATAAATTCAGCCCGAAGGAATTGACAGCAGTGGCCGGCATGGTTGCCCTTTCCGCCGGCACTGCTGGATTGCTGGACGCCAGCAGCGCCAAACACAAGCACAGACGCGTGCAGGATTTTGTTGTCGGCATTGGCGCTATTCTGCGCCAATGGGGCGCGGAGGAGCAACATGTTTAAATACTCAGCCCTTGGCCTTTAGCCTTTAGCTTTTGGCTTTTGGCTCTTGGCTTTTGGTGTCCTCGCGGCGCAATTTTAGTTCCGACTTTCTGCGTTTGGTTTTTATTTGATCCTTGGTAAGGTCATGGTGGGCGTGAAGTCTCCTTCATGTCTCTTATGGTGACTCACTACTAAAACGTGCTTTCAATTGACCTGCCGCTTCGTCGCGCTGTGGTAAAAAGAGGGAGATGACCCGAACGATTCTGGTCTTGCTATTTTTGCTCTGTCTGCCTGCAGGGGGGCAGAATGCTCCCACGCCAACGACCGAACAGCCTGCGGTAAGCGGAAGACAGACTACCGCCTACACGCTTCCTCCAGACAAGCTGCGCCAATCTGAAGCACTCTACAAGTTGGACCAGAAATTCCTCATTTTCGGCACATTGTATTCATGGCTGGTGCTGGTGGTGGTGCTTTACTCAGGTCTTGGCGCGCGCTATCGCGATTGGGCAGAATCGGTTTCCTGCTGGCGGTACATTCAGGCGGCAATCTTCGTCCCACTGCTATTCCTTACACTGGCGCTGGCCGAGTTGCCACTTCGCATCTATGGACATCACATCGGGCTGCAATACGGACTATCCGTGCAAGGCTGGGGCTCGTGGCTTGCCGACTATGGTAAGGGCGAACTCCTTAGCATTGCTCTTTTTGCCATCGTGCTGTGGATCATGCAGACCGTCATCCGCTGGAGCCCCGGACGCTGGTGGTTTTATTCCTGGCTGGCGTCTTTGCCGATCATCATCTTCCTGATCTACATCGCGCCCTTGGTCATCGATCCACTGTTCAACAAGTTCGAGCCGCTGGAAAACACCAATCCCAAGCTGGTGGAGGCCATTGAAAAGGTCGCACAGCGCGCGGGTGCAATGATTCCGCGCAACCGCATCTATGAAATGAAGGCCAGCTCAAAAGTCACCACGCTCAATGCCTATGTGACCGGCTTTGGCGCAACCGGGCGGGTGGTGATATGGGATACAACCATCCAGAAGACGACCCTGCCGGAGACCCTGTTCGTCGTGGGCCATGAGATGGGCCACTACGTTCTGCATCATATCCTCAAAGGGCTGGTAGCCACAGCTGTTGGACTGCTGATCGGCTTATACATCCTGTTTCATCTGTCGAGGTGGGCGTTGCGACGGTTTGGGCCGCGATGGCGCATCCGCGCTTTGCAAGATTGGGCCGCATTTCCCATGATTCTTCTGCTGGCGGGAATCATGGGATTCTTTGCCGAGCCGCTGGGCAACGCTGTCAGCCGCCACCTTGAGCACCAGGCCGATGTATACGGACTGGAGGTGACGCACGGAATCAATCCCAATTCGCAAGAAGATGCTGCGCACGCATTTCAAGTTTTAGGAGAGCTCAGCCTGGATTATCCGTATCCCAACCGGCTGGAGGTTCTCTGGTATTGGGACCACCCGCCGATCTCAGATCGCGTGCGGTTCGCGCATGAGTATGACCCCTGGGCAAAGGTGAGAGTGCGAGGTATGTGAAGTGACGGACAGCCGTTGGCCCTTAGCCTTTGGCTCTTGGCTTTATTGCGGGAATGTTGTCCCGCTGATTCGCACACAGCGATTTCGTAAAAATCAAAAGAGCCTGGATTTGCACCCAGGCTCTATCGTGAACACCTTTTCTTACATTCTTTAGCTTCTTCTTACATTCTTTAGTTTTGCAGGCTAGTCATCATGGCCGTCATGACGGCACGGGTTATGAGGAATTACTTGACGGAAGTCAGGGACAATGGTGGTGGAGCTGCCGTTGGGATGGGTAGCGTCAATCGGCAAAATTACCAGAACCTGAAGCGGACCTCCGTATTCGGTGGTTGAAGTCCCGCCGAAGTTATTCTCCGTGCCGGGAATATTAGGACCACCCAATTGCCATGAGCACACGCCATCATCGCGATCGTGGCCCCTGGTAGTTGAGTAAATGGGATAGAACTGGTCACCGGCAGGAGGATTGGTACAGCCGTTGCCGGTGACGAAGTCGCAATTAGGATTGGTCAGGAACTCGTTGATGGGCATGTCCGTCTCGAAGGCCACGCGGGCGAAATCGTGCAGGCCGCCGCGGCGATCATCGCGGTCATTGCCATCCTCATCCCCTTGCTGGCGGAACCTGGGGCTGGTAAAGCGAATGGGGCTGGGTTTGAGCAAGGCGTCCGTGGAGGGAGCACCGGTGCCCGGCCAGGTGAATTTGTAGCCGGCAGAATCAAAATCGAAGTCTCCGACGATGCACGCTCCTATGGGCTGCAATCCAAATAGAGCAGCGAAAGCTCCGCTAAAGCAACCACCGATCTGGTCATCAAAGTCGGGGCCCCCCGGGTCAGCCGGACTGGGTACGATGCAATTTCCACCTTCGTGGTCCACGGCAGCGCAAAGCTCATAATGCCCGATTTCATCGGAGAACGAATTATTGATGGTATGCGCGGCCCATGTTGCCCGGGTGCGCTCGCTGGAGGTGGAGTACATGGGATGAAAAGCATAAGGAGCGGATGTGCAGGTGACTGAGGGATGGGCCGGATCAGGATCAGGAACAAAATTTACCTGCGCAAATCCGTTGGCGATGCTGGCCGTCATGGATCCGGTGCTCCCGGTGGTGAGATCTTCCACTACTGTCCGTATGCCATTGGGAGTATCGTGAATCGTCACCCGCACTCTATCACCGGGATTCATCTGGAAAGTAGTTCCGGGAATCACGGTGAACTGCGCATTGACGTTCGGATTCAAGGGGTCAGCGGCCGATTGCGCGACTCCGGTGGTAGTCAGGAAGGCGAAGTTGATGGGCTCAAGACCAATGCGATTCCGGCAATCGGCGTTATTCGGAGTATTGGTGAGATCCTGGAAGTTGAAGCTGTCAATGGTGAGAGCTGCGCACCACAATGCCGGGTCAGAACAAGTGTTCAGCCCTCCAGGGGGATAGAACTGGAGCTCCATCACCGCTGCTCCGGGATGATGTCCAACAAAATGGCGCGAATTGGGGTCCGGATCCTCAAAAATATTGGCGTCGGTGTCCGGGTTGCAGACATGAGTGAAGTTGGGTGAAGACTGGGTATCGCACAGGACCATTCCGAACCAAAAGGCCGGGTGCAATTGAAAGTTGAAGGTTCCACCTGTGCCGTTCTGTTGTGGCGGCGTCGGCGGATCGGTGGGAATGGACAGTGTAGTGCTCAAGCTGTTTCCTGCTCCGGAGCGGTCAGAATAGAAAAGTATGGCCGGCTCATCGTGTCCGGTGTAATGACCAAGAGCTTCCTGGTAGGTGCGCTGAATATCAGTGCAAAAGCCAGTGTTGTTAGGACATTTGAAAAGGTTCTTTTTGACCTGAGGGTCGACTTGACGGTTATTGGCAGCCTGGGTAATGGCTGCGCAGAAGAGTACAAACAGCGATAGACAGATGCAACGTTGCTTCAACATTCTAATTCTCCTGATAAGACATGAAAAAACAATCGTGACTCAGCCCCAATGGATGAATGGACCACACCGCTAACAACAAAGCGAGGTACGCACTCCCTGACCGGAGCATTTTTCCCCGGCATGCAGCTCCCTGGCCGGGATGGATTTTTCTTTGCAGCCTAGAAAATACTGATTCAGGAACTCTCGATTCAACCCAATAATGTTTAAGTTTTCTGAAGTTTTGTAACTGCCTGATTGTCCTCTTGTATGGTAAGTGATAAATTTGCTCGAAGCGTTTCACATAATCCCGGCTTTTTTTGCAATGCGAGGATATGGCAATTAGCAACTGGCAACTGGCAACTGGCAATTAGCACTACAATCCGACCAGCCGAAGAAGTGTTTAGCCTTCAGCCCCTCAATTTTGCCGCTGTATAATTTTTCTCACCAATGATAAAGCATATAGAAGACACCAGTCGCCCTCGCACGTACCGCATATTGCTGCCGCTGCTCATGGCATTAACTGCCGTTGGCGTTTCGGCGCAGGCTTCTAACGCGTCCAGCGCAGCCGCTGAGAGCGGCAAGTTCCGCCTGCACAAGTTTGAACAGCCTATTGGAGAGGAGAGCTATACCATCACCCGGCAGGACGAAATCCTGACAGTGAAATCGCAGTTCATCTTTACCGATCGTGGCGGCAGAGTGCCTCTTACGACGACTTTGAAGGCCGCTTCCGACTATTCTCCGCGGGCCTTCAGCACCCAGGGAAGGACTTGCCGCTTCTGCCCCATTGATTGGGAGATCACAGGGGCTGAGAAGTCCTTCCGTATCCGCCAGGAACAAGAGACACGCACGGTCGCAGCGCCGGACATCTTCTTTATTATCTCGGGCTACGCTCCGGTGGCGATGCAGATGGCCATGATCCGTTACTGGCAAACCCATGGCTCTCCCGCCCAGTTGGCGATTGTTCCTTCCGGCACAATCCGCATTCAGGACCGTGCGCAAGAAAATTTCGATCTCGCGGGCCGCACCGTTCCGCTGCGCCGCTACAGCGTTCGCGGCCTAATCTGGGGGATGGAGACGCTGTGGATGGATAGCGACAACAATCTTGTCGCGCTGGTCACTACCGATGCGGAATTTGACCACTTTGAAGCAGTGCGCGATGAATACGAGCCGCTTCTGCCCAGATTCATTGCCAGCGCCGCACGGGATGAGATGGCGTCGCTCACGGAGCTGAGCGCGAGGCTTGCCGGTTCGCAGGCCGGAACACTCGCTTTTGTGGGCGCAACCGTGATCGATGGCACCGGAAGGCCTGCGATTGCCAATGCCACGGTGGTCACGCGTGGCGGCAAGATCGTTGCCGTTGGGCCAAGCAGCCAGACGAGACCACCGGCGGAGGTCACACAAATTGATGTTTCGGGCAAATTCATCATCCCCGGCTTGTGGGACATGCATGCACACTACGAGCAGGTGGAATGGGGCCCGATCTATCTGGCGGCGGGCATTACCACGGTCCGCGATGTAGGCAACGAATTTGACTTCATCACGACCATACGCGACGCGCTAAACAGCGGCCACGCCATTGGGCCGCGCATGCTGCTGGCGGGAATTGTGGATGGTGACGGTCCAATCGCGCTGGGAATCCAACGCGTGAACTCCGCTGCCGATGCGCAAACGTGGGTGCAGCGCTACCATGATGCCGGGTTCCAGCAGATGAAAATCTATAGTTCGGTAACTTCCGACAATGTGAAAGCGATCTGCGCCGCGGCGCACAAATCAGGAATGACGGTGACCGGTCACATTCCCGAGGGGATGACTGCCTATGAGGGGGTCAACGATGGCATGGACCAGATCAATCATCTCCACTACATCTATGACCTTTTGCTGCCAAAAAACTACAACCGAAAGAAGCTTCGCCAGGAAGAGCTGTGGCAGATCAGAGCGTCTGCTGATGTGAACTCCGAGGCCGGGAAGGGGGTTGTACAGTTTTTGAAGAACCACGGTACGGTGATTGACCCAACCATGGCGCTGTTGGAGATGACCTTTCTGCGTACGGCTGACGTACCGGTGGCGAAGATGGAACCTGGCGTAACCAGGGTGGCCCCAGAGATGCGCGAGCAATTAACCACAGGCGGCCTGCCGCCGAATCTTGCTCCACTGACACAAAAAGTCCGGCAACACTATCTGGAGCTGATAGGCGCGCTCCATCGCGCAGGAGTCCCTATCGTCGCGGGGACCGATCAGAGCGTGCCGGGATATTCGCTCTATCGCGAGATCGAATTGTATGTGGAAGCCGGGTTCACGCCTATGGAGGCCCTGCAGGCGGCCACGATCGTTCCGGCGCGGGTGATGAAGCTGGAGAGCGAGAGTGGCAGCGTGGAACCGGGTAAGCGCGCTGACTTTGACATTCTGGATGCCAATCCGTTGGATGACATCCATAACGTACGCAGCGTGCGATCTGTGGTGAACCATGGTGTGCTGTATCAGAGTGCTCCGCTTTGGGAAAGCGTGGGGTTTCGACCTTAAGCCGGCTCCCCGAACTTTAGTTGTGTTTGATTGAGACAGTATGGCCCTATCAGAGAATTTGGTAATTGGGTAAGTTGGTAAGTTGGTAATTGAAGAACCGAAGGCGACACCTGCCACGGAGACACTGAGGCACCGAGCGAGCACGGAGATAGGGAAGAGCAAAGTCAAATCTAAAGGTGTGCTGCGGACGGTGTTTGTCTGACATAGCGGAAAAAACGATGACCTCCCTTCCCTTTCCAATATGCCGAGACATACGACGAGACCTTGACTCCAGTGCGCAATGCACTTACAAAGCTGTGCCCTTCCGGATCAACCACAATGCCAACGTGTCCGCGCCATACGATCAGGTCGCCGCTTTGCGGCTGAGAGACGCGCCGGAAAGCCTTAGTTCCTTTGTACAGGGTAATTGAATTGGCGTAGTCATAATCCAGGCCGGAGCGCTGGTATAGATAGTGCACAAGGTGAGAACAATCCAGGTCTGTCTGCTCGATCTCCAGCGCAGAGATCAGCAGCAGGTCCGTTATGTTGACAGGCGTATCGAACAGACGAACTGCCATGTCATCAGCCCCAGAAACACTGGTGGGCCTGAATAAGAACAACACTAAAAACAAAAATGCTCGTAGTACTGACTTTGGACTTGGCATGCAGTTAACTGGGGACTGCTGCTATGAGCCTTAGTTAATTCGATGCCTTGTCCAGAGATAATGTGAGTACAAATCGAGAGTAGCTGCCAGCTTCTAGCTGCTGGCTCCTGGCTAAACCCAAAAAAATCGCCTACTACTCCCAACATTTGATCGCACGGCCGATTTTATCTAGTGTCTCGCGGTTAGACGCTCGTAGCTGCGTGTTGCAACGCTTCGCGTATTGCTTGCACCACCAGTTCTGGCTCATCCAGATGGATGAAATGCGCGCTCTGGGTGGCTATGAGATGTCGGGTAGCCGTGCTCGCGTGTTCTGCCAGGCGTTCCGGCGGCTGGTGTGCGCCGGAAAGCACTGTTACGGGAATCCGCGGCGGAATCGGGCAGCTTGATACGGCCCTGGCGCATGCCGGCAAGGCTTTCAGGTAAGAAGCCATGGCCCAGTAGAATCCTGGGCGGCTCCAATGGGCGCGAATCAGAGGCAGCAGTTCGCGCGGGATTTTTTTTACTTCGAAGCGGATTCTCTGCAATGTTTGACTGAAGCGAGAGATGGGGCCGGGGGTATCTTTGGTTCGGAGCAGGAGCAGCCACAAACCGATGCGAACCACGCCGAAACATGCCAGCACGCCTGCGGCGCGGGTGAAGAAGATGGCGCGGCGCAACCGCCAGCGCTGCTGCCGGGTGGGATTCATCCACTCCTCCGGTGTGGCCGGGTCCACAAGCACCAGCGCGGCGACCTCGCCGGGAAAACGGTGGGCGTAGAGGCGAACAACATAGCCGCCAAAGGAGTGTCCTGCCAGAATGAGAGGCCGGGGAATCTTGAGGGAGTCCACCAAAGCGTGAAGATCTGCGGTGATCTTCTCCAGTGAGCAAGAGCCTCCTGAAGCGACGCTCCAGCCGAAGCCGGCGCGATCATAACTGTAGGTTGCGGTTTGCTCGGCGAGTTGCGGCTGAATCAAGTTCCAACTCATGGAAGAATTGGCAATGCCGGACTCAAAGACGATGGCGGGCAGTCCTTCACCAAGCTTGACCACGTGCAAGCCGTTCACCAGCATTCCGGGAGGAGGATAGCGATGGCGGTCGCGATGGGTAAGCAGCGCCTGGATGATGGCAAGCGCGACGAGGACAGCGACGGTGATGGCGACACCGGCCACAGAGACAAGTTTAGACGGAAATAGCAATTGGCCAATTAGCAAATGGCAAATAGCCTTTGGCCCTTGGCTTTTTTGCGCTAAACATCGAGCTTGTGTGAAATACGCATCAACATGATTTATTCGGGTAGGGACCTCTCGCTTCGCTCGAGGTAAACCAAGGAAAAGAATAACCGCTAATTGCTTTTCTTCCTGGCGAAATTTTGGCGAAAATCCATTACAATAAATCCGATGTCCCTCTCGGTTGCTGTTCCTGAATCGCTGGCCTGGGCGCACCCGCTGGTGCAGGAGTGGTTTGTGCGCAAGTTTGGCACGCCCACTGAGCCGCAGGAGCAGGGCTGGCCCCACATTCTGGCGGGACGAACTACGCTGATCTCCGCACCGACGGGTTCGGGCAAGACCCTGGCCGCATTCCTGATCTGCATTGATGGCCTGGTGCGCAAGGCCGTGGCCGGCAATCTCACCAATCGCACCGAAATCCTGTACGTCTCTCCGCTGAAGGCGCTGGGCAATGACATCCAGAAGAATCTGGAAGCGCCGCTGGGGGAGATCACAGCTTTGGCCGGCGAAAAAGGGCTGCTCATGCCAGCCATCCGGACAGCCGTCCGCACCGGAGACACCCTGGCGCAGGAGCGACAGCAGATGCTGCGGCGGCCTCCGCACATTCTGGTGACCACACCGGAATCGCTCTATATCCTGCTCACGGCGGAGAAGAGCCGCGCTATTTTGCGGGATGTGAAGACGGTGATTGTGGATGAGATCCACGCCGTGGCTGATGATAAGCGGGGCGCACACCTGACGTTGTCGCTGGAAAGGCTGGAAGAGTTGGTTGGACGGCAGGCCTCTCCGGAGGGAACACAGGCGGGGGCGCCCGTGCGACACGAGCGTTCCAGGATTCAACGCATTGGCCTCTCGGCGACGCAGAAGCCGATTGAGACCGTCGCCCACTTTCTTACCGGCAACGGACGGCCTGATCCGGTGGTGGTGCAGATTGGGCACAAGCGCGAGATGGACCTGGCAATCGAGGTTCCGGGACAGGAGCTTGGGCCCATCGCCAGTAACGAGCTATGGGACGAAGTTTACGACCGCATCTGCGAGCTGGCACAGCAACATAAATCCACGCTGGTGTTCGTCAACACACGCAGGCTGGCAGAGCGCGTGGCCTTCAATCTGGCGGAGCGGCTGGGTGAAGGCAATGTGGCAGCGCACCACGGCAGCCTGGCACGCAAGCTTCGCCTGGAGGCTGAACGCAAGCTCAAGAACAATGAGATCAAGGCGCTGGTGGCCACGGCTTCACTGGAGTTGGGAATTGATATTGGACATGTCGAACTGGTGTGCCACATTGGATCGCCGCGCTCGATTGCCGTGGGTTTGCAGCGCGTAGGCCGGTCGGGTCACTGGCGCGGCGCCATTCCCAAGGGCCGATTCTTCCCTACCACGCGGGATGACCTGATGGAATCCGCAGCGCTGGTGCGCTCCATTCATTTGGGAGAGCTGGACCGACTGATAATTCCGGACACTCCGCTGGATGTGCTGGCGCAGCAGATGGTGGCCATGTGCGCGGCGGAAGAATGGAATGAAGATGAGCTGTTCACAGTACTCACGCGGGCGTATCCGTACAGGGAGCTGAGCCGCAAAGACTATGACGACCTGCTGGCAATGCTCTCCGATGGCATTGCGGCGCAGCGCGGACGCTATGGCGCTTACCTCTATCGCGACCGGGTGAATAAGCGGCTGAAGGCGAGGCGCGGCTCGCGCATGATTGCCATCATGAACGGTGGCGCCATCCCGGAAACCGCGCTTTATACGGTGGTGGCCGAGCCTGAAGGAACTCAGGTGGGCACGCTGCATGAAGATTTTGCAGTCGAGAGCCTGAAGGGTGATATTGTCCTGCTGGGCAACATGAGCTGGCGCATCCGGCGCATTGAGAGCGCAGGCCGGATCCTGGTGGAAGACGCACACGGCGCACCGCCTTCAATTCCCTTCTGGCTGGGCGAAGCGCCTGCACGCACGGAAGAGCTTTCCCAGCAGATTGGCGAGTTGCGGCAGCGCATCAGCGAGCTGGCGCCCAACACGGTTCCTGGGTTTGTCAATCAAAAATCACCGGAGGTACTGCGGGCTACCGAGTGGCTGAAGCGCGAGTGCGGGCTGGATGATTCCGGCGCCGAGCAGGCGATTGAATATGTGGTGACCGGCAGGACCGTTCTGGGCGCTGTTCCCACGATGAAAACCATCATTGCCGAGCGCTTCTTTGATGAAGGCGGCGGCATGCAACTGGTGATCCATGCTCCGTTTGGGGCGCGGATCAATAAGGCCTGGGGCCTCTCGCTGCGCAAGCGCTTTTGCGTCTCCTTCAATTTTGAATTGCAGGCCAGCGCCACGGACAACGGGTTGAACATCTGCCTGGCTGAGCAGCACAGCTTTCCCCTGGCCGACGTTTTTAACTTCCTGCACGAAGGCACGGTCAAGGAGGTGCTGCAGCAGGCGGCGCTGCTCTCACCCTTGCTGGAGACGCGCTGGCGCTGGGACGCCAACCGTTCCCTGGCGCTGCTGCGCTATTGGAATGGCAAGAAGATTCCCTTGCAGGTGCAGAGAACGCGCTCGGCGGATTTGCTGGCGTCCGTCTTTCCGGATGCCGCCGCCTGCCAGGAAAACGTTGATGGGCCGATTCAGGTCCCCGACCATCCGCTGATCCGCGAAGTGATGAAGGATATTTTTCACGAGGCGCTTGATCTCGAAGGGCTCAAACAGGTGTTGCGGCAGATAGCGGCAGGCGAGATCATGTGCATTGCGGTGGATACTCCGGTGCCGTCAGTGTTTTCGCACGAGATACTGAATGCAAACCCGTACGCCTTTCTGGATGATGCTCCGCTGGAAGAGCGCCGCGCCCGCGCCGTGGAGATGCGCCGGGTGCTGCCAGAATCAGTCCTCAATGAAGTGGGTGCGCTCGATCCGGCGGCAATCGAACAGGTGCGCGCCGATGCCTGGCCGGATGTTCGGGATGCGGATGATCTGGGGGATGTGCTGCTGACGTTGGTTGCAGTGCCGGAAACATCCAACGAGGATCGGGGTAACGGGGCACCGGGGCATCGGGGCATCGAACACCAACACTGGCCGTCTCTCTTTGAGCGCTTGAGGATCTCGAATCGAGCAACGCGAGCGAACCTGAATAAGCGTGTGGCACAGCCGCCCTCGGCTGTGTTTTTTTGGGTTGCTGCCGAAAGACTTAAAACCTTCCACGCCATCTATCCGGAGGCAGGGTTTATTGATCAGCTTCCTGAGGTCGAAGTCGCTGCCCCAGCGCGTGATGATGCTCTTAAGGCCATGTTGACGGGATGGCTTGCGCATCTGGGTCCGGTGACGGCGTCAGCGCTCGCAGAAATGCTCGCGCTGCCGGTTGCGGACATTGAGAAGACGCTCCTGTTGATTGAATCAACTGGGCTGATCCTGCGCGGCAACTTTACCCGAAGCACACAGGAGACGGAGTGGTGTGAACGCCGCCTGCTGGCGCGCATTCACCGCCTGACATTGGGCTCGCTGCGCAAGCAGATTGAGCCAGTGACAGCAGCGGTATTCATGCGCTGGCTTTTTCGCTGGCAGCACGTTGCTCCAGGAGCGCAAGTCCGGGACGAGCATGGCGCGCTGGAGGTGCTGCGCCAGTTGCAGGGTTTTGAAATTCCGGCCAGCGCCTGGGAGCGGCAGATACTTGCGCAACGCATCAGCAACTATGACTCGAAGTTTCTCGATCAGCTCTGCCTGACCGGGGCTGTGGGTTGGGGAAGATTGTCGCCACATCCAGCCATGCTCAGCGCGCCGGCAAACGCTGCAGGCGATGGTGCGTCCGGGAGCCAGAGGCGGGTGATTCCCACCAGTGTTGCGCCTATTACTTTCTTTGTACGCGATGAAGCGCAATGGATGGCGCTGCCGAATGTCCGCGCAGCGCACCAGGATCTGGAGACGCAGGCGCGGGGGCTGAGCCCGGGAGCGCGTGAGGTGCTGGCCTTCCTGCGGGCGCGAGGGGCATCATTTTTTGCCGATATTGTTCGCGGGGCGGACAAGCTGAAGGCCGAGATCGAGACTGCGCTTTGGGAGTTGGTGGCGGCAGGCATGGTCACTGCTGATGGATTCGACAACCTGCGCGCTCTGATCGATCCCAAGCGGCGTTCCGGCCATGGCTCGGGGCGCAGCAGCCGTCCGCGCCATAGCGCTGGAAGATGGTCTTTACTCCATCCGCAGAATGACGCCGGCCATGAATCGAATGAGGCCGTAGAAGCTGTATGCCGGGTTTTGCTGGCCCGATACGGCGTGGTGTTCCGCGAACTGCTGGCGCGAGAGAGCATTCTACCCCGCTGGCGCGATCTTCTCATCGCCTTCCGCCGGCTGGAAGACCGGGGCGAAATTCGCGGTGGGCGGTTTATCAGCGGATTCATTGGTGAACAGTTCGCTGTTCCTATTGCGGTAGAGTCCTTGCGCGCCATGAAGAACGCGCAGCCCGCCGGGGACATCATCACCATCTCTGCCGCTGATCCGTTGAATCTGGCGGGCATTGTGGTTCCCGGCGATCGAGTGCCCGCGATTTCGGGGAAATATGTGAGTTTTAAAGATGGGGCGGTGGTGGAGGGGCAGGAAAACAAGCTTCTAGCCGCTAGTGGGCAGCTAGCAATTGGCAGCTAGTAGCAACTGGCTAAACCAACACCTTACCGGACGACACTGATTCAACTGATTGGCACTGATCAAGCATCTGAGTACGATGAACAACCTGCCAAAACTCATCGAGGGTGAAGATTATTACATTGAGAATGGGCTTTACGTCTTCACCGCTCGTTATCTCCTCAATCGTGGATATTGCTGTGAGTCAGGATGCCGGCATTGTCCGTATGGGTTTAAGAAGGAAGCAAATGGCAAATAGCAATTAGCAAAACCAAAGTTCACTACGGGCAAATAAAACTTATTCGTAGCGCAACGCGTCCACCGGGTCCAGGCGCGCGGCTTTCATAGCCGGATAAATTCCAAAGAATAAACCCACGCCGCTGGCCACAGCCACGCCGAGTACCACCGCCCACAGCGGCACGGATGAGGGGAAATGCACCAGATGCAGAACAAAGCTGATGGCGAGGGAGAGCACCACACCCAGAACGCCGCCTACGCCGGTCAGAGTCATGGCCTCCGTGAGGAATTGGAAGCTGATGTCGCGCTTGCGCGCGCCGATGGCTTTGCGCACTCCAATCTCGCGCGTGCGCTCCGTTACTGACATCAGCATGATGTTCATTACGCCCACGCCGCCCACCAGCAGACCGATGGAAACTACTCCCACGACCAGCGAGAAAATACCGGACATAATCTCACGAAACTGGTTGCCAAGCTGTTCGGCGCTGCTGATGCCAAAGTTATCCGGCTTGTCCGGGGCCACACGGCGGCGCATGCGCAAAATCCCGCGAATCTGGTCTTCGGCAGCATTCTTCATACCGGGATAGGCCATGGCAAGGATAAAGTTTTCATCATCCTGCGGGTAGTGCTTGCGATATGTCCGGTAGGGGATGAGCACCTCGTTATCGCCCCTGCCGGGGGCGGCGTTTTTCTTCTTCTCAAAGACGCCGATCACGGTGTAAGCATTTCCATCCATCAGCAACTGCTTGCCCAAGGCAGGTTCGTCGGGAAAGAGAGTGTGCTCGGCATCGTAGCCCAGCGCTACCACATCCAGCCGATGCATGTCTTCTTCCTCAGTAAAGTAGCGGCCCTCTTTCATACGACTGCTCTCAACATCGGCAAAGCTGGCGGTGGTGCCGCGAAAAATATTATCGGCAAGCTCGTGGTTTTTGTAGCGGGCGATGCGGGTGGGCATCTGGAAGCCCTCGCCGATGCGAGGCAACACCTCCACAGCCACATTCTTCACTGCGGAAAGCTCCTGAACGGCCATGGCATCGTCCCAGGTGAGCGACTTACGCATGCGCTCTTCCGGGCTGAGACGGCCAAAGTGAAATCCGGGATCAAATTTAAAAATGAACAGGTTATCAACCCCGAACTCATTCAAAGATGCCTGAATGTTGTCTTCAACTCCCAGGAGAATCGAAGCCACCACGATCGCAACCGTCACGCCGATCACCACGCCCAGCACGGTCAGGAAGGAGCGCACCTTATGGTTGCGGATGGTCTCGAGGGCCATCAGCATGTCTTCGCCGGCAAGGCTTACGCGACTCATGGCTATATCTCAAACCTCAGGGCTTCAATGGGGTCGAGCTGCGCGGCCTTGAACGCCGGGTACACTCCAAAAAACAGCCCGACCATAGTGGAGACTCCGATCGAAATGGCCACGGCGGAAGCCGGCACCGACATGGGCAGAGAGGTCAACCGGCCCACGGAAAATGCGATTCCCGCCGCCAGCAGGACTCCCATGAGGCCTCCACTCGCAGACATCACGGAGGATTCGATCACAAACTGGAGCATGATGTCCCTGCGCGTGGCGCCAATGGCCTTGCGCACGCCGATCTCGCGGGTGCGTTCGGTCACACTGGCCAGCATCACGTTCATGATCACGATTCCACCAATCACCAGAAATACGGAGACAATTGCCACCGAACTATTGGCCAAAGTCCCGGTCAGATTTGTCCACAGGTCCATGAGCGCGGAGGGCTCCACAACGCCAAAGTTGTCCTCGTCGCTGGGCGCGAGGTGGTGGCGCGCCCTCATCAGCATGCGCGCCTCATCCTCGGCGGGCTGCATCCACTCCTGGCCCAAAGCCTTGATGTTGATATTCGCAGTCTGCTGCGTGCCGTAGACCTTGCGGTAGGTCTGGATAGGAATATAGACAAAGCTATCCTGTGATTGGCCAAAGGTGCTGCCCATGTGCTTGGCTACGCCGACGACCTGGTAGGCTTCGCCATCAATATAGATCGACTTGCCCAGGGGATCTACGCCGGCAAAAAAGCGGCTGGAGACGTCCGTGCCGATCATGGTCACAGCCGCCCGATGTTCGTTGTCTCCATCACTGATGTATCGCCCGATCTCGGCCTCTTCTATATCGATCTCGCCGATGTTGGCGGTGACGCCGCGCACATCAATATCTTCCACTGTCTCGTTGCGGTACTTCACTTTTCCCGAGCGGCGCACCTCCAGCCCTACGGCCCTGGCCATCTGCATATTGTCGCGGACATACTCGAAGTCTTCCCAGGTGATGTTTTTATTGCGGCGCTCCAGCTTCACAAACTGCTCACGGCTGGTCACAATGGGAAAACGCATTACCAGAAACACATTGGAGCCGAAGTTGGCCACCCGTTCCGCCACATAGCGGTTGGTCCCCTCAATCATGGAGACCACAACAATCAGGGTGGAGACCGAAAGAATGACGCCCAGCAAGGTGAGAAATGAGCGCAGCTTATGCGTGCGCAGCGTCTCCAGCGCAATCAGCGCCGGTTCGCGCAACGACACACCTCTTCTGGAAATCATGGCAGCGGACATTGATTCTAAATCTTATGCCTTTTGTGATTGCATCACTGTATCAAAGGATACGATTTTTCTGGTGAATTGGTTCCCGGGAAAGCAATTGGCAAATCGCTTACTCGTAACGCAGCGCTTCCACCGGATCCATGCGTGCGGCCTTCATTGCCGGATAAATCCCGAAGAAGAGGCCTACGCTGCTGGCCACGGCCACGGCCAGGATAATGGCCCAAAGGGGCACGGCCGAGGGTAGATGCAGGGCGCGCATGAGGAAGCTGATGCCAAGCGAGAGCAGGACGCCAATCACGCCACCGCTTCCGGTCAAGGTCATGGCTTCCACCAGGAATTGAAAGCTGATGTCGCGGCGGCGCGCGCCAATGGCCTTGCGCACGCCAATTTCCCGTGTGCGTTCGGTAACGCCCATGAGCATAATGTTCATTACGCCCACACCGCCGACGAGCAAGCCGACCGAGACAATCCCGATGACGAGCTGAAAAATGTTGGCCATGATGTCCCGGAACTGAGTACCGAGCGCTTCAGCGCTGCTGATGCCGAATGTATCCGGCTTGTCCGGCGCTACGCGGCGGCGTTGCCGCAGGAGCCCGCGAATCTGATCTTCGGCCATGTTCCTCATTCCGGTGCGAGCTTGAGCCACAATGAAGTGCTCGTCGTCCTGCGGATAGTGTTTGCGGTAGGTGCGATACGGAACGGTTATGTTATTGTCCTGGCCGTTGCCGATCGCGGTATTTTTCTTTTTCTCGTAGATGCCGATCACGGTGTAAGGCGTACCGGCAACCTCGAGTTGCTTTCCAATGGGACTCTCATCGGGAAAAAGAGTTTTGGCAACATCGTAGCCAATCACAGTCACGTCTTCGCGATGGAGATCTTCAGCTTCGGTGTAAAAACGCCCGTCAGAAAGAGTGAGAGAACCCACTTCAGCAAAATTGGCTGTTGCTCCCTCAAAGTCGATACTTGTGAGTTCATGGTTTTTGTGGCGCGCCGTGCGCACTGGTCCGGGGCCCTGACCTGCCCGGGGAAAGATTTCGATGCTCACATCTTTCACAGACGGAATCTCCTCCTTGATGGCCATTCCGTCTTCAAGGGTGAGCGGCTTGCGCATGCGCTCTTCCGGGCTGAGGCGGGTAAAGTGGATCCCAATATTGAAGCGGAAGATCCAGAGATTGTTTACGCCGAATTCGTTGAAAGATTCCTGCACGTTCTGTTCAAGGCCCAGCAGCATGGAGGCAACGACAATGGCAACCGTCACGCCAATCACCACACCCAGCACGGTCAGGAAGGCGCGCACTTTATGGGTGCGAATGGTATCCAGCGCCATTCGCATATTTTCCGCCATTAACTTGGAGCGCAGCATGACTTATACCTCGAACCTCAGGGCTTCGATCGGGTCCAGCCTGGCCGCTTTGCGCGCAGGATAAACCCCAAAGAACACCCCCACCAGAGTGGAAACGCCCAGAGCAATGATGATTGCATAGACAGGAACAGCGGTGGGAAAGGAAGCAATGCGTCCGATGGCGGGCGCGATCACAACAGCAAGAAGAACGCCAACGCCGCCCCCGATGGCGGACAAGACACAGGCTTCAATCAGAAACTGGAGCATGATGTCGCGGCGGGTAGCTCCGAGTGACTTGCGCACACCGATTTCGCGGGTACGCTCGGTCACGCTGGCCAGCATGATATTCATGATGACGATTCCGCCAATCACCAGAAACACAGATACGATGCCGATGGCGGTTTGCGCAATCAAAGAGGTCAGGCTCGTCCACAGGCCCATGATGGCGGAAGGCTCAATGAGGCCGAAATTATCGTCGTCATTTGGGGGGATGTGCCGGAAGGCGCGCATCAGCATGCGCGATTCGTCCTCCGCCGCAGCCATGAACTGGGGCGCCCGGGACTGAATCCTCAGAGCGCCACTTTCCTGGGTTCCATAGACTTTTCTGTAGGTTTCCACGGGAATGTAGGCAAAGGTGTCCTGGGGCTGGCCCAGAGTGCTGCCGATCTCCTTGGCAACGCCGACTACCACGTAGGGCTTGCCATCCAGGAAGACGGTCTTGCCCAGGGGATCAACGCCAAGAAAAAAACGCTTGACCAAATCCGTGCCAATGAATGTCACCTCGGCGCGATGCTCATTGTCCGCATCGCTGATGCTGCGTCCGTAAGCAACCTCCACGGGATCCAGGTCCACCATGTTGCCGGTCACGCCCCGAATGGTAACGTTCCCCATGTCTTCGTTTGCATACTTGGCATCGCCTGTGTTCCGGCCCATGGTAAAGGCGATGGTGGTGGCCAAAGTCATATTTTCCCGCACGAACTCGTAATTTTCCCAGGTAATTGGTTTGTTGCGGCGCTGCAACTTTACGAATTGCTCCCTGCTGGTAACGATGGGATATTGAGTCACCAGGAATACGTTTGCGCCAAAGTTGGCTACCCGGTCTGAGATGTACTGGTTGGTGCCACGAATCATGGAGACCACTACAATCAGAGTGGCTACCGAGAGAATGACTCCCAGGAGCGTAAGAAATGAGCGGAGCTTGTGCGTGCGGAGCGTCTCCAGAGCAATCAGCGCAGGCTCGCGCAGTGAGACTCCTCGGCGGGAAGTGCTTTGGTTGGACATCTAAGACTCTATGTTAGACCATAGTGCCTGAACTCGGTGAGCGCTTCAAGGGGGGTTACGGCTTTCAATACCCTGCTCACTGTCCTGCCCTGCTGCCCCCTGTTTTCTCAGAAACATTGCGCTTGTACCTGTGCTGCACCTTTTTTTGCAGCTTCTTTACACGATTTTCGGTGAGGTTTCCGGTAACATTAATCTGTTAAGAAAGTCTATACTTGTTGCCCCAGGCGGCAGCCGCACTCGAACCAAATTTTGAGTGGGCGAGAGTATCAGTCCCGCAATTTTTTCAAGTGTGATACCGCAGCATAATGGCGCAACTCTGGCTGGTGGAAATGATGCAAGGATTGGAGCTCAACGAGTGGGTCAAAGATCAAGATTAGCGGCAGGGCTGGCCCTCTGGGTTAGCGTGACGGCGATCACGTGGGCGGCGCAGCAGCAAGCTGCGCCTGAACCTGTTGCGCGTAAGATCGGCGCCGTGAAAGCCATCAATGGCCAGACAATTACTTTGAAGGCCGATTCAGGCCCTGACGTAAATATCATCGTCCAGGACTCAACCCGCGTGGCGCAGTTGCCTGCCGGACAAACCGACCTGAAGGCTGCGGTCCCGATTCAGTTGAAGGATGTCCAGGTGGGCGACCGGATGCTGGCGCGCGGCAAGCCGGGAGAGGATGGCCAGTCCGTGGTGGCATCCCTCGTGATTGTGATGAAGTCGGCAGACCTGGCCCAGAAGCAACAGCACGACCGCGAAGACTGGCAAAAGCGCGGCGTGGGCGGGATCGTGACCGGCATTGACGCCTCTGGCGGAACGGTTACGGTCTCTGTAACCCCGACTTACAGCATTGCGATCAAAACCTCGCCTAAAACTGGATTTCTGCGGTACGCGCCGGATTCGATAAAATTCAGCGATGCCAGGCACGGAACATTCGACCAGATCAAGGCTGGAGACCAACTGCGCGCGCGCGGCGATCGCAGCGAAGATGGCAAACAGGTCACCGCGGAAGAGATTGTTTCCGGCTCCTTCCGGAACATTGCTGGCACCGTGACTTCCGTGGATGCCGCCGATAATACTATTCATGTGATGGACCTGATTACCAAGAAACCAGTGCTGGTGAAAGTGACTTCAGACTCGCAATTGCGCAAGCTTACGCCGCAGATGGCGCAGGGACTTGCCATGCTGTTGAAGGGGCGACCTGAACGACCTGAAGGCGCTCCGCCGGCGCCTGCTCCCGCGGGTGCGCCGGGAGGCCGTCCGGGTGGGCCACCCGATCTGCAGCGAATGCTGGGTCGAGTTCCCGCGGTAAACGTTGCCGACCTGCAGAAGGGTGACGCTCTCATGATCGTGTCAACCCAGGGCGAGGGAGCTTCTCCAGTCAGCGTAATCACACTCCTGGCCGGAGTTGAGCCGGTGCTGACGGCGTCCTCCAATGCGAGTGGCGCTGCCACGCTCCTCTCCGGATGGAACATGTCCGCCTCGATGGGAGATGCCGGGTCGCAATGATCCCAATGATTCAATCGAAAGGCCCAAAGACTCACTCAATAGGAGAAAGATAGAATTGCTGCCGCTTCGGATAGTTCGATACTGCTTCCTTCTCTCCCTGGCACTAGCGCTGTTGCCGGGCCAGATTCTTGCTCAGTCGTCTTCTGTCAGACTGCGCGGCGTAGTCACTGATCCTTCGGGAGCAGTTATCCCCGGAGCCACTGTCACGGCCAAAAGCGCAGGTACTCCACCAGCCACTACAAAAACGGATGGCGCTGGGGCCTATGAGATTAAGGGGCTGCAGCCGGGGAAATACACCGTCAGTGTGGCTGCCAAGGGGTTCAGCGTAGTGGCGCGCGAAGTGGAAGTTCCGGCGGGACAAGACCAAAAGCTTGATTTTGCGCTTGAGATTTCAGCCCAGCAGGCGGAGATGGTAGTGGAAGGCGAAGGAGCCCGGGTCAGCACGAATCCGGAAAGCAATGGCAGCAGCGTGGTATTGAGCGGAAAAGACCTGGACGCGCTCTCCGATGATCCTGACGAATTACAATCTGAACTTCAGGCTCTTGCGGGTCCCTCTGCCGGCCCTAATGGCGGGCAGATTTATATCGATGGATTTACTGGTGGCCAGTTGCCGCCCAAGTCCTCCATCCGTGAGATCCGCATCAATCAGAACCCATTCTCGGCTGAGTACGACAGGCTAGGATTTGGCCGGATTGAAATTCTCACCAAACCGGGCACTGACAAGTTCCATGGCCAGTTCTTTTTCAATGACAATAACGAGATCTTTAATACCAGGAATCCTTTTGTGCCCAACCAGCCGGGTTACCAGTCGGAGATGATCAACGGTAATATAGGCGGGCCCATTAACAAGCACGCGTCCTTTTTCTTTAACGTAGAACGCCGCAATATTAATGACACCAATTCCGTTGTTGCCACAACGCTCAATTCGAACCTGATTCCGGTGAGCACCGCGGAGGCTGTTCCCAATCCACGCACCCGGACCAGCGTCAACAGCCGCATCGATTATCAGCTCGGCACGAACAACACGTTGACCGCTCGATACCAGTTTACGGACATCAACGAAAGTAATGATGGTGTGGGCCTGTTTAGCCTGGCTTCGCAAGGGTATAACCGCAATAGCACCGAACACACTTTTCAGTTGACGGACACGCAGGTCCTGAGCCCGCGCACGGTGAATGAGACCCGTTTCGAGTACGAGCGCGGAACAAACAACCTGATTGCTCAGACGAGCCTCCCGCAAATCTTCGTGGAGGGCGCTTTTACCGGTGGCGGCAATCCCCTTGGCACGTCGCTTACCACGTCAGATCATTATGAGCTGCAAAACTATACGTCGATGGCTGTGGGCACGCATCTGGTAAAGTTCGGCGGGCGCTTACGGGTAACATTCGAATCCTTCAGCTCAACCCAGAATTTCAACGGTACTTTTACTTTTGCCTCACTGGCCGCGTATCAGGCTACGCTGCAGAATCCGGCGGCAAATCCGCCTGCCCAATTCTCCATTGCCACCGGCCAGCCGCTCGTCTCGGACACTTTGTTTGATGTGGGCGTCTACGGCCAGGACGATTGGAAGATCCGTCCCAACCTGACGCTCAGCTACGGCTTGCGGTTCGAGAGCCAGAATGACATTCACGATCACGGAGACTTTGCTCCACGGGCGGGAATCGCGTGGGGTATCGGCGGAAAAAAGAACAAGACGCCAAAGACCATTTTGCGCGGCGGCTATGGAGTCTTCTACGACCGGTTTGCGCAAAATCTTGTGATTCAGGCAGACCAACTGAACGGCATCAATCAGACGCAATTCCTGATCAGGAATCCCGCTTTCTTTGATCCCAACACCGTGCCTTCGGCAAGCCTGCTTGGGACCCCGGCGAACTCTACGATCTACCGGATTGCTCCGGACCTGCGCGCACCCTACGTCATGCAAATGGCGGTTGGGGTGGAGAGACAGCTAACCAAGAGCGCGACTTTGACCGTCAACTATCTCAATTCGCGCGGATTGCACCAGCTTATAACCGAAAACATCAACGCCCCTCAGCCGAATGGCACGGTCGCATTTCCCGGGCAGGGACCGATTTATCAGTATCAGTCAGCGGGGATCTTTAAACAGGAACAGTTGATGACCAACATCAACGTGCGCGCTGGAGCAAAGCTCTCTCTCTTCGGATATTTCGTGATCAATAACGCGCACAGCAATACCGCGGGGCCAACCAGTTTTCCTACGAACCAGTTTGATATAAACCAGGACTACGGCCGCACGCCGTTCGACGTCCGCTACCGCTCATTCTTTGGCGGCACCATCTCTTTACCTCGCGGCTTCCGCGTAAGTCCTTTCATGATATTTAATTCGGGCCAGCCGTTTAATATCACCCTGGGACAGGACAGGAATGGCGACAGCATCTTTAACGACCGGCCATTCTTTGCCAACAGCGCGACGCAACCGGGAGCGGTGGCTACGCCGTGGGGTACTTTCGATCCAAGCCTGACGCCGCTACCGGGCGAGCAAGTGATTCCACCTTACCTGGGTACAGGACCCAACCAATTCACCTTCAACCTGCGGCTCAGCAAGACCTTTGGCTTTGGACCACAACGCGAATCCGCAGGCGACAACCCGCAGAACCAGAATAGAGGCGGTGGAGATCGCGGGCGCGGTGGTCCCGGTGGTCCACGCGGCGGTCCTGTATTTGGCGGCCCTGGTGGTCCGGGAGGTCCTTTTGGTGGCGGACCTGGGACAAACCGGCCTTACAACGTTACGTTCAGTGTTTCTGCGCGCAATCTTTTCAACAATGTAAATCTAGCGACTCCGGTGGGAATCCTTGGCTCACCTAAATTTGGTGAATCGATCAGTCTTGCGGGTGGCCCGTTTTCCACCTCAGACGCGAACCGCCGCGTAGATTTGCAGGTGATGTTCTCCTTCTAAAGACGGCATTGCCACTTCATTTGACGATTGCTGAGCGCTCAGAGAGAATAGAAGCAACAGTACTTGTGGGCCTGTGGCGCAGCTGGGAGCGCGCTTCCATGGCATGGAAGAGGTCGTCGGTTCGATCCCGACCAGGTCCACCATCTAAAACCTTCTTTAATCAATCACTTCCAGAGCATTTGCGCGAATCGTACAGTAAACGTACAACGAATCGGTTAATGGTCTCGAAAAATGCTCTCTGTTTACAGTCGTCATTACGCCCCTTGTATGCACACTGATATCAATTATCGGCGCTGCCATCATGTTCTGGCCACGCTCAAATGCTGACGATTGGGTAGTGTCTTAATAGCATGTTGCTGGCTAAACAGCGAGCGGTTGCTTTTCCTTGCCGATCTGCCGTAATCTTTGGCTCATGGCATCCATACGAAACGAACTGACCACCCTAAAAAAGCTGCTGGCCGAAACCGATCATATCCTAGAAACCACCCCGCCACTCCCTGAAAACCGCACCGCACGATGCCGGGAACTTCTCAGTTCTGCTCTGGCCCTGACCACTGATCTGATGAGGCAATCCAAGCCCTCTGCCCTTGCTGCTACTCTGGGCAAAAAGGGAGGCTCTACGACTGCCAAGCGGGGGAGTGATTACTTCCGCAAGCTGGCGGCCAAGCGCAAGACGTTTGGAGGGGGAAGACCGCCGAAAGAACAGTAGGCGGGGTCATGTTGAGTCGTCACGCTCGATACCCAATAGTTTCCGTAAACGTTTAAACATTTCCTGGCCACAATATGGACAAGCGATGGTCTGCCCAATCATGGTCGAGTAATCGACCTTCACAATGCCCCAGAAGAAACGACCACATTTACCGCACTCCACTAAGTCTCGGTCCTGATCTGCTTCCGGCATATTTCGGTTGGTAGCTGAATGCCCAGATCGCTAAAATGGGTTGCTTAAGAGAGACGAAAAGCCCGGCACGATGGCCGGGGCATTTCGGTGAGTGACCTAGACAATCCTCATCGTAGCCCTTCATCATGCCGGATGCAAGGGAGCGATGCCAAAAGAGACATCCCCGCCACGATTACCGCCGTTGCCGTTAAACGTGCTTGATGACGTGCGAGACATTTTGGACTATGCCGAGGATGAGACCAGAGGCGGTTTCAAACCCCCTCCGCATAATGCAGTAAGGACAGTTGAACTCCTGCGCTCTTGCGCCGTAGAGATCGTTGCTGTAAAAGTTAAGCACTATTTCTCGCTACCGAACCGCCGCTCGGAATGGTTAGCGCTCATCAAAAACCAGACAATCGATTCCCTGCTGGCATTTGTGCTAAATCGCAACCTGCACAAGGACATATCAGCGGAACTCAACCGCACGATTGAGGACCATTACGTCTCCTTGAGGCGAGAATGGGAAGAGTCGAAAGAGCCAACAGTATACTCGGCCCCCGTTGACAGGAAAGCGCTGCGGATTGCTTACTTCGCCAAGTTTCCAGAAACGGAGATTCTTGATGTCTGTTGGGCTGCTGGCCAGCATTACTCAGAGTGGAAGCGCTGGCTTCGAAACGCTGTCAAAGACGACTCTGCTCCCGATAGGGCGTTCCGAGCAATACTGGAAAGCGGGAAACCGCCCAGCCAGTACAAGACCAAACCGCGCCCGCATGGATGGAAGTAGCGCATAATTTCCCACCCTTCCACCCATATTTCCACCCACGTTCTCCACCCATCTCCACCCACGGGCCACTCATAGACATGCACCCACGATAAGGCTCTATTCTCCAAATCAGTTGGAGACCACATGATCTACATTAGAGCGCCACCAATGCGAGGCCCAAAAGGGCCGTTATAAACAAGCGTTTTATTCTTGACAAACAGCGAGCGGTCGCAGTATATTTTAACCATGCTGAGCGAGACAATGAATACGGAAACAGCGACTTGCAGCCATCCTAAAATAAAGAAATTTGGCAAGTATGGCCGCATGAAAATCCAGCGTTACCGCTGTTTGGACTGCGGTGCAACGATCTCAGACCCTAAACCGCAATCACCCCTTGGCAAGATGCGGGTTGATATTGACGACGCTGTTAAGGCTCTCCAATGCTTGCTTGAAGGTTGCTCCATTCGTTCCACTGAGAGACTCACCGGAATGAACCGCAACACGATTATGAGTTTGCTTGTTCTGGCCGGGGAGCGTTGCGCCGATCTGATGGATGCAACAATGCGCAACCTGAAATTCAAATTCATTCAGGCCGATGAGATTTGGTGCTTTGTTGGCAAGAAACAAAAGCGAGTTCGCAAAGATGATCCCGCAGAATTTGGCGACAATTGGATTTTTATCGCGATTGATTCTGACACAAAACTCGTTCCCTGCTACGTTGTCGGGAAGCGTGATAAGCAAACAACTGTTCGTTTTCTTGAGGCACTCAAGGGGACAACAACGGAAGATCGTTTCCAGTTAACAACGGACGGTTTCCACTTTTACGAGCGGGGCGTTGAAAACGTGTTTGCTGGCCAAACCGATTTTGCCCAACTGGTAAAACTGTATGGCGACTATGGCCAATTCGGCAATGAAAGGTACTCCCCAGGAAAGATCATGGAAGTTATCTCCAAGATTCGAGATGGCAGACCGGACCCGGAACACATCAGCACTAGCCACGTTGAACGGCAGAATTTGACGGTGCGCATGATGATGCGGAGACTGACCAGATTGACGAATGCTTTCTCGAAGAAGGGCCTTAATCTGAGAGCAGCAGCCGCATTGCATTTCGCTTATTACAATTTTTGCCGAGTCCATCAAACTTTGAGAGTGACTCCGGCAATGGAGCACGGAATTACAGATCACATCTGGACAATCCGCGAATTGCTGGAATCGAAGTAAATCCCGCGTGGTATTATGTGCAAGGCAATTGGGGCATAAAGCAAAAGGCCCGGTGCCAGCCGGGTCCATGAGCTTTAATCTTTGGGCGATCAATCCGAGGATATATGGAGTTGTGCCCAAATGCAAACTGAACTTCTGTACGAGGAATCCGCAAGTATGGCAGAGGAAAAAATAGATTTAAATATGCTTTCGCGGGTGGACTCGGATCTTAAAGCGATTACATTTCGCGTAAATGATTTTGAAAAAGATTTGCGTAGTCTGGGACGAGAAGTCAGCGAACTTAAAGGGTCTATAAAGGCTGCTGAAACTCCTTGGTGGATTAGGTACATTGTTGCGCCTCTTTCCGTCATAGCAATAGCGGCGACCACGGGAGCCGTAATTCATCTTGAGATCGTTGTTGCTGGCATAGGAAAAAACCTAAATGGCATTCAGGTTGCCCTATCTAAAGAAACTCTGACAAATTACTCTCAGTTGCCGCCAAGTGCATTCGAGGATTCGCTGCCCGAAGTCAGTAAAACCATAGACTTGGCAAGAAAAAACAAGGTCAAGGTGCCGGAAAAAGTCGTGGACGACTTGTCTAAGCAACTCAACGCCACAAGCCATAATGCTTCTGGTTATTGGCCAGCAGCCGCAGAACTCATTACTTACCGTTCTTCCATTAGGCATGAAGACATAGAGAAATTGAAGACATCGTTGCCAAAGTGCGTTGATTCCGAACCACACCCAGCGCGGTTAGCCCAAAGCATTTCTCCTTCTCCAGAAGAGCAAACCGTTAACGTTTCTCCAGCCTATTACGAAAACTGCCAGTTCGAATTAGACAATCCCGAACAGGACGCCAAGATGAACGAATTCATTCAGAAATTTCCGTTCTTGACGTTGAGGCATTCCCTCGTCGTTTATCGCGGCGGCAACGTGCAATTGAAACTTGGTCTTCCCCCTAAAATTTTGCGGTTCGAGGACTGCCTTTGGGAGTTTTCAGTGTACGGAACCCCTCCGCCTAGTGGACAAAAAATAGCGGAAACGTTAATTGCCAGTAACCCGGATTCATTCAAGATGCCCAACCTGTAAACCGCGCCAAAGAAAAAACCCGCCATTGCTGGCGGGTGAGGTCTGCGTGATGGCGGGGTTACTTGCTCTGCCTGAATGCTGGCCTTTCAGGATTCAGGTAGTGCTCACGAGCGATGCGGACTTGCCCGAAGCGAAACATGTCCTCATCCTCAAGCGCGTGCATGGAGTCACAAACGTCATGGCTGATTTGAGACTGCAATTCCAGCACGAATCCGCGAAAGACTGTAAGCGTCAGAGGAACCGCAGACTTTTCGGCGAGCAAAATCTCTGCTAGTGACACTCGGGTGAATTAGGGGCGCGGCTTTGCCAAGCAGCGGGTGTCAGTTCCGAGAGTCTCTGAATCGGGCAATC
>Ga0209168_10000263_pt1 | contig 57415 bp, 40 predicted proteins | sample Coa_R1_FD_187156 | JGI IMG/M metagenome (GOLD analysis project Ga0209168, IMG submission 187156) | Surface soil microbial communities from Centralia Pennsylvania, which are recovering from an underground coalmine fire - Coalmine... | ecosystem: Environmental > Terrestrial > Soil > Unclassified ...
GTCGGCCCGCGCCACGCCGCAGCGGACATCCACGCAGCGTCTCCTTCATCAGCTCAGAGCAGAAGTGTGGGGACGTGGCCTTGGCGTAGGCCCCAATTTCTCCGACTTCGCATCACAGGCACTGTCGACCACGAAGCCGCAGAAATTCAAGCCCTCTCTTTCCAGTGCCCTACTGTACTGCAATGCTTAGCCGAGAATACGTCAAAAAGGGCCAAACTCCAGCGGCGGGTTGTTAACCCGCCTGCCCACTGCATCACAGGCAGCCGGACTACTCGGTTTAGAGGCCGAAAACTCAACGTGGGGGAGGGCTGTGGAAGTGTGAAGCAGGCGCTTTCGCCTGCTATTGGAACTGTGGCCGTGCTGTCTCTAGTTAGGCCACCAGGAGCCGCGACACCGGCCACGAAGCCCGGAAAGCCTCCAGCGCCCGATTTGTCTGCGACTCGCATCCGGGCCAGTCCAGCACACCGTCCGGCAGACCCTCGCTCTCGATCACACTGTGACCGAGCGAATTCACAAAACCGTCGGCCTTAGACACCAGCAGGCTGAGAGGCACTCCGCCTGTCGGATCCAGGAGAGGCGTGTGATGGTACTGGACAGCCATACAGACCGGTTGCGGCAGCTTCCACTGCGTTGCCGCGATCCCGGAAAGCTCAGCATGATCGATGCCGATCGCTTCCATCTCGCAATCGCGGAGTGGACGTCCAGTCATCGATTGCGTGTGCATTACTGTGAAGTATTCGTTGGGCAGATAAAATGCCAGGATCAGCTTGCCAATGTCGTGAATGAGCCCGGAAACGTAAGCGGCATCGCTCTCGCGAACATGAAGCGCGCGGGCAAGCTCGTCCGACAACATCGCTGTAGCGGTGGAGTGGACCAGGAATTCGGAGTGTAACCAGAACTTCGGCATGCGCAGGCGAGTGAAAACTCCCAGTACGCTCCAGCCGATTGCGAAACGGCGCAATGCGTTCACACCAAGCAAGGGAACAGCATGCCGAACGGAGACGATCGTTCCCCCACGCGAGAACGCGCTGGAGTTGGCCACTTGCAGGACACGCGACGTAAGCACCGGATCGGATTCGATGGCTTTGGACACAGCTCCGAAATCAATATCCGACATAGTCAACATGCGGAGCACCTGCACCGCCTTGTGCGGCAGTGGCGGTACACTACGAGCGGCTATAATGGCCCGCTCGCGAACCTTGGCATAGTTGTCCACGTACCTCTTATCGCAGTCTCAGGCAAAAAGTTTACGGGCAAAAGCACCTTAGGCTTCAGACTCAGCAAATCACCCTACTGAGCCCCACCGCACTTCCGCGGGTGTATAATCCCAAGCCGAGGGAGGGTTCTGATGAAACGGTTGCTCCTCGCTTCTATGTTTCTCGCGCTGATTGCCGTGACGCTTCGGGCGTTCGACAGTTCACCCCGCATTATCACGGTTGAGCCCGATTCAGCCAAAACCGGCGACGCCGCCGTCGCCAAAGGTGAGAACCTGGATAAAGCCAACGTCGTCGACCTCTATCTCACCGACGGAAAGAATGACGTTAAGGCGAAGATCGCCGAACAATCGGCCCAGGAGATTAAGTTCACCATTCCAAAGATCGGCGCCGGCCGATATCACCTCATGACGGCAAACAAGACCGCGATGATCGAGCAGCCCGTAATCGTCACGATCGAGTGAGCGGGACCCTATACATCGTCGCTACCCCGATCGGGAACCTCGAAGACATCACTTACCGTGCCGTACGCCTGCTCGGCGACGTGGACCTCATCGCATGCGAAGACACCCGCCAGACAAGGAAGCTTCTGGACCACTATGGGATCAAGAAACCCACCATCAGTTACCACGAGCATAATGAACGGGAACGGGCCTCCGAGTTAGTCGCCGAGTTGGAGTCAGGCAAGAACATCGCGCTGGTTTCCGACGCCGGAACACCGCTGATTGCCGATCCGGGCTATCGTATCGTCGCCGCAGCCCGGGCGAAAGGCATTCCCGTGGTTCCCATACCCGGACCCTCGGCTGTTATCGCCGCGCTCAGCGCTTCGGGACTGCCCAGCGACTCGTTCTCATTCCTGGGATTCCTTCCGGTCAAGTCGACACAGCGCCGCCGTCTTTTGGAAGAACTGCGCGCGTCCGAGTCCACGCTCATCTTCTACGAAGCCCCGCACAGAATCGTCGAGACGCTCCGCGACATTGAGGCCATCATGCCCGGCCGGCCGGTGGCGCTCGCCCGCGAATTGACCAAGCTGCATGAGGAATTTCTGGGCGGCGTCGCAGCGGAGCTTCGAAACGTCCTGGAGTCGAAATCCGCCGTCAAGGGTGAATTCGTACTCATGATTGGAAAGGGAGCGGGCGAACGCGCCGACGGCAAATCTGTTGAGGAAGCGGTAGACGACCTGATGAAACAAGGCGTCTCCCGGATGGAAGCCTACAAGCGCGTCGCCCGCGAACGCGGACTCTCGAAACGCGACGTGTACCGCGCTTGCGAAATCGAATGACGGCCAACGACTACCATTTCGTGACGCAGTGGCGGGTCGAGGGGACCGTCGAGGAAATCTCGGCCGTTCTCGAAGACGCATTGTCACTGACGCGCTGGTGGCCGACCGTCTACCTTGCAGTGCGTGAAATGGAACCGCCGCAGGCTGACGGAACCGGCCGGCTCATCGAACTGCACACCAAGGGTTGGCTGCCCTACACGCTCAAATGGCGCTTCCGCATCACCGAAACACGCCACCCCTACGGTTTCTCTCTCCGCGCCTGGGGCGATTTCGACGGAAACGGATCGTGGACCTTTGTGCAGGACGGCCGATTCACGAACATCACGTACGACTGGCGAATCAAAGCCGAAAAACCGCTGCTGCGCTACCTGTCGTTTATCTTTAAGCCGATTTTCTCCGCCAATCACCGCTGGGCTATGGCGCAAGGCGAAACGTCCCTCAAACGGGAATTGCTGCGGCGGCGGGTGTCAGCGCAAACCGCGGCGCCGGGCCATTTCGTCCCCAATCGCACTCACGTCTGAGGCTTCGAGGGCTTGGCCAGCCAACGGAAAAACCTGCTGATCCTCGATTTCAATGTGTCGAGCGTATAGCGCCGACAGGGTGTCGAGTAGTGCTGCCATCCTGGCGGCATCGGATTCAGCAAGATGCCCCGTCTCCAACCAACGGCGGCCAAGCGCATCCACTTCGTCGTGCGCCTGGCTGGCGGCCGTGTGGTCCGACTCCAAGGCTTCGATGCGTTCCAGTGCCTTGGCGGCCGCCGCGCAGTTGCGCATGCGCGGGAACAGTGACTCCTCCTCGTCGGCGGTGTGACGCGGGCCCGACGTCCTGAAGTACTCCAACGCACTGGAGAGCGTCTCCTTCTCGCCTTGGGACAGTTCCCCGCCCCGCTTCGACCGGGAGATCAGCAAAAGCGCCGCCAGGAAGCGCTCAATGCGCCGGTGACAGTCGCTTAACATCCCCAGCGGATCGTCGAACCCCGCCTGCTTTTTCTCGCCAATCTGAACTGCCATAGCTCACCCCCACAATGGACAGGCTAAACGGGTCAACAACCCGGCGTGGGCGGGTTAACAACCCGCCGCAGGCTAACAGCCTGCATCACAGGCTCAGCCAAAAAAGTGGCATCGGGGTAAAGCCCACCTTGATTACCTCACCCTTTCCAGCCGCGGAGCATGGCGCACCGGGCCCGGACAACAATCCTCGCGGCACGCATCCGGATGAGGTCCGAACTTCCCGATCGCCCGGGGCTCACACATCCCGAGCCGCTCCATCACAAGCTCCCGGATCATGGCCGCCATCTCGGGATGCACTCCAACCGTCCCCGCGCGAACCATGTTCAAACCCAGTTCGACACAAACGGCGCGAGCTTCGGTGTCGAGGTCGTACAGCACCTCCATGTGATCCGAGATAAACCCGATCGGCGCCACCACCACATCTCGAACCCCATGACTACGAATTTCCCGCAGGGTGTCGACGATATCCGGCCCCAGCCACGGCTGATTCGGCGGGCCGCTGCGGCTCTGATAGGCGAGCGTCCACTCGGGCTGCTCCAGCTGCTCCCCAACCAGCCGGCACGCCTCTTTGAGCTGCTTCTCGTAGTCGTTCGTCTGCGCCATGTAAGACGGAATGCTGTGTGCTGTGAACACGAGTTGCGCGTTCGGAAGCTGCGAAAACGCATCGCGAACGCGGTCCGTCAGAGCGGCTATAAATCGCGGGTGATTGTAGAAGATCCGGAGTTTCTCCACCTCGATTGCGCCATCGCCAACCTCGGTCCGCGCCCGAACGATGTCCTCCAGGTACTGGCGGCATCCCGAGTACGAACTGAACGCCGAAGTCGCGAACGCCAGCGCCCGCCGGCAGCCGTCCGCGCGCATCTGACGAAGTGTGTCCGCCAAAAAAGGATGCCAATTGCGGTTTCCCCAATACACCGGGATCGCCGGCCCCTCGCGCTCGAGGATCTCCCGTACCGCGGCCACCAGTTCGCGGTTCTGGTCGTTAATCGGGCTTTTGCCGCCGAAGTGATAATAATGCTCCGCGACCTCCAGCATCCGCTGATGCGGCACGTTTTTTCCGCGCAACACGTTTTCGAGAAACGGAATCACTTCCGTAGGATTCTCAGGGCCGCCAAATGAGATGACGACAAGTGAATCGAAGTTCGGTTCAGGCATTGACTGCCGCGCGTTGGATAGCCACGTTCCTTCCGAGTCTGTAATGTCCGGCCACCGCGATCAAAGCCAAAAAGGCGGCGCTGGCGAAGTAAAGATTACGAATGCCCATGATCTGGGCGACTGGTCCGGCAAGGCACAGGGCCGCAATCTGCGAAGCCATCATCACTGACATCATGCTACCGCCAACTCGTCCCAGCAACTCAGGCGGAGTCTCCTCCTGCATGAGCGCCTGCGAAGGGATGACGATAAACGCCGCGAACAAACCCATGATCAGCATTCCGGCGATGGCAAACGGCACCCAGGGAACTGCCGCGACAATCGAAATCCCAACCCCCATGCCAACCAGCCCGCCAATCACCATGTGGGCCTTGGACCTGGTCATTGCCAGGCGCCGCGTGAACTGCGACCCGATGATCATTCCGACGCCAACAAGTGAGCTCAGTATCCCGAACAGTCCGTTGCCCGCCGCGAGAACGTCGCGCACGAAAACGGCGACCAACGCGCCAAAGCAACGGACGGCGAACATTCCAGCCGTGATCGAGAGCACAACGACCGAAATCGATGCGTGGGTCAGTATGAACTTCACGCCCGCGTTCATCTCATGTACGATGGAGCCCAGGTTTTTCAACTGGGGAGCGGTATCGCGTTTCACAACAATCCCGGACAGAAAGAGCGCAGAAGCCACGAAGCTGGCGCTATCCACCCAGAAACAGATGCCCGGACCCGCCGCCGATACGATGGCCGCGGCGATCGCGGGGCTGATGATCTGCAGCGCGTAGAATGCCTGCTGAATCAGTGCATTCGCGCTAAGTAATCCCTCGCGCGGCACCATCGTGCGGATCGCGACCGACTGTGCCGGCATGAAGAACGACGACACCGTGCTAAGCACGAACAGAATCCCGTAGATATGCCAGACGTTGGTGGCCAGCACCAGGAACCCGACCAGCACGGCGCGGATCAGGTCGCTTGCGATCATGGTCCGCTTTACGTTCCAGCGGTCGACAAAGACCCCGGCCACAGGTGACACGAATGTGAAAGGAAGCAGGTAAGCAATCAGCACACCGCTGACTTCGCTCGCGTTCCCTTTCATGCGAAAAGAAATCAAGCTGAAGATCGCGAATATCGCGAGGAAGTCGCCGAACACGCTGACGACCTGTGCCATCCACAGGCGGCGCATTCCCCCGATCTTCAAGACCTCCTTGAAAGAGAGTGGTGAGACAGCTGTAGACATAAATGGATTCTCTAATTACGTGGAATTTGCCCCGGGTGTTCCTATAATAACGCGGCGCACTGGCACTTGATATGATGCAGGCGATGACTCCAACTCGGCAGCACCGGCCCTACGTCCCTCCAACCGTGCAGATGAAGGAATTCACCCTCCGCGCGGTTCTGTTGGGGCTGGTCATGACAGTGATTCTTGGCGCAGCCAATGCCTATCTTGGCCTGCGCGCCGGAATGACGATCGCGGCGACGTATCCGGCGGCCGTCATCGGCATGGCTTTCCTGCGGTTGATGGGTGGGTCGCTTCTCGAAGAGAACATCGCGCGAACGGTTGGCTCGATCGGTGAATCGGTTGCTGCCGGCGCGATTTTTACGATCCCCGCTTTCGTGATGTCGAAGGCCTGGGCGTCCTTCGACACACCCGAAGCATATTGGAAATCCACCGTCCTCATGCTCGTGGGCGGTACTCTCGGAATTCTGTTCGTCACGCTGCTGCGGCGCGTCATGGTGGAAGATCCCGAACTTCCGTTCCCCGAGTCGGTTGCCGCGTCGGAAATCCACAAGGCTGGACAACAGGGAAGCAAAGCTGCGCAATTACTTTTCGGCGCCATGGGCATCGGCGGCCTGATCAATTTCCTGGGCCTTGCCAATCTGTTCGCGCAAGGCCGGGAGTTTCTGATCAGCATTGGCGAAATGGGACGCAGCGTCGTGCGGCTGAGCCCAGGCGGATCGCCGGCGGTCGGAGTCGGTGGCATTTCTGCCGTTTCGACGCCTGCCGTAAGCCCGGCATACCTTGGTGTCGGCTACATTATCGGTCCGCGGCTGGCCTCGCTGAACTTTGCGGGCGGTGTTATGGCGTGGGGGCTGATGGTGCCGTTGATGATTTATTTTCTTGGTCCGCAACTGAAGAGCACGCTTCCTGCGAACGCCGATGTCAGCTCCTGGAGCGCTCTTTCCACCTCGGTCTGGAAGTTTATCGTGCGGCCGATCGCGGTAGGAGGCATGCTTGTGGGCGCCGGATTTACGCTGTTCCGCATGCGCAAGAACCTGGGTATTGGCATGCGGCGCGCCGTTTCGGATTTGAAGAAGTCCACGGGGCACACCGAAGTCACAGATCGGACCGACCGCGACCTGAACGCCAAGGTCGTTTTCGGCGGCCTCGGCGTCATGCTGATCTGCATGATCCTGCTCTACACCTACTTCTCGCACACGCTGCCGGGCGGCGTCGTGGCGGCGCTGGTCATGTTGGTTCTGGGTTTCTTCTTCGCCGCGGTATCGGGCAATCTTGTCGGACTCATTGGATCTTCGAATAACCCCGTCTCCGGTCTGACGTTATCGACGTTGATCGTTGCGGCTTTACTCATGGTGACGATTGGCGTTTCAGGCATCAGCGGAGTAGCGGCAGTCCTTGGAGTGGCAGCCGTGGTTTGCGTCTCATCGGCGGTTGCCGGTGAGATGCTGCAGGACTTGAAGGTCGGACACATCCTGGGCGGCACGCCGCGCAATATGCAGATCGGCGATTTTCTGGGCGTGCTCGCGGCCGGTTCGCTGCTCTATTTCCCGCTGCTCGTGCTGCATGTCGGCAATATTCGCGCCGGCGGTGTCGGCTTCGGCGACCGTGCTTTGTCGGCTCCGCAGGCTGGCTTGATGGCCGCGTTGGCGCAAGGTATAGTCGGCGGCGACATGCCGTGGCCGCTGGTCGGCGTTGGGATTCTGATGGGCTTTGCGATGATCCTGATCGAAGTGCGCAGCCCGATGCTTTTCGCGGTCGGCATGTACCTGCCGCTCGAAACCACGTCGGCGATCTTTCTGGGTGGAGTCATTCGCTGGGTTATGGATCGTGTGCGCGACCGCCGCGGGTTGAACGACGCGCAGAAGGCCCGGGTCGAAAACGCGGGGGTCTTGACCGCCTCCGGCTTCATAGCCGGTGAAGCGCTAATGGGGCTTGTATTTGCGACCTTCAAATTCTTCGAGTGGCCGTGGCTCAAGATCTTCGACAGCCCCTCGTATGCGTTTGGCTGCGTGTTCCTGTTGCTGCTGGCCTTCCTATTGGTCTGGATTCCAATGAAGAACGCCGGCCGGCCTGAGGATCCAGCCCCACCGGTTGCGATGATGTAGTGAGGGCTGTCAGCCTGCGCGCCGGTTGTCAACCGGCGCTGGGCGGTTTAACAACCCGCCGCAGGTTAACAACCTGCACCACAGGGCACACATGACCTTGAACGAACTGCTGCGCCAATTGCCGTCTGTTGACGAGGTTTTGGTGCGACTGGCGCACCTCGACTACCCGCGCCCACTCATCGTCTCGGAAGCGCGCCGCATCCTCGACCAGGCCCGCACCGAAATTCGCGCCGGCCGGGCCTTCGAGACCGAATCCATAGCGGCCCGTGTCGAGCAGTCGCTCGCCAACCTCGACAAACCCTCCCTCCGCCGAGTCATCAACGCCACCGGAGTCGTCCTACACACAAACCTCGGCCGAGCCCCCCTAGCGCCGTTCGATCCCCTGGTCGGCTACTCCAATCTCGAATACGACCTGCGCGAAGGCCGCCGGGGCAAGCGCGACGGACACGCCGGCGATCTACTCAAGCGTTTAATCGGAGCGCCCGGCATCGTCGTGAACAACAATGCCGCGGCCGTCTACCTGGCGTTAAACGAACTGGCCGCCGGATACGAAGTCATCGTCTCCCGTGGTGAACTCATCGAAATCGGAGACGGCTTCCGCATTCCCGACATCATGCGGAACTCCGGCGCCATCCTCCGCGAAGTAGGCACCACCAACCGCACCCGAATCGAAGACTACGAAGCGGCGATTACCGACCGCACCCGTCTCCTGCTCCGTGTCCATCCCAGCAATTTCCACCTCGAAGGTTTCACCTCCAAGCCCGACCTGACAGAACTGGCGCTGCTCGCACGCGAACGCGCCATCCCGCTCTACGAAGACCTGGGAAGCGGTTGTATGGCTGATCTCTCGCGCTTTGGAATCCGCGAGCCGCTGGTATCGGAAAGCCTGCGGGCCGGCGTCAACCTGGTGTCATTCAGCGGCGATAAACTGCTCGGAGGACCACAAGCCGGAATCCTGGCCGGCGACGCCCCGCTCGTCGATCGGGTGCGGCGCAATCCCATGTTCCGCGCGCTCCGCGTCGACAAGCTGATGTATCAGGCGCTCGAAACCACGTTGCGGAATTACTTGTTCGAACGATGGGGCCAGATCCCCGCGCTGCGAATGATCGGACTCACTTCCGACGAGCTCAAGCAACGCGCCGAGCAGTTCGCCGCCCGCCTGCATGCGGAGGTGATTCCAGGCGAATCCGTGATTGGAGGCGGATCCACGCCGGCCCAATCGCTTCCGACATGGCTCGTCGCAGTCGATTGTGCCGACGTGGTGTACTCAGAGCGCCGCTGCCGCGAAGGCGACCCGCCGGTGATCGCGCGGATTGAAAACAACCGGCTGCTGCTCGATTTGCGAACCGTATTTCCGAACGAAGAAGAAGTACTGGCGAAACGAATCGAAGAGGCCTGTCAGGCGCGTTCCTGATACGTGCCTTCGGCCGTGCTGACGCGAATTTTCTCACCTTCGTTGATGAACGGAGGCACCTGCACCACCAGACCCGTCTCAAGCTTGGCAGGCTTTGTCACGTTAGAAACGGTGGCGCCCTTCAAACCGGGCTCCGTTTCCACCACCTTCATATCGACCGTGGGCGGCAGTTCCACGCTCATCGGCTTCCCCTCATAAAACTCAACAGCGACCTTGAGTTGCGGAATAAGGTAATCCACCGCGTCGCCGAGCAGTTCCTTCGTAAGGTGCATCTGCTCGTAGTTCTCGGTATTCATGAAGTAGAAGTACTCGCCGTCGTCATACAAGTACTCCATTTCCTGCTCTTCCAGGGCGGCGCGCTCGATGCGATCTTCCGACGAGAAACGGTGCTCGATCATGGTCCCTGACCGCAGGTTCCGCATCTTCACCTGCACGAAGCCGCGGAGGTTGCCGGGCGTGCGGTGTTCCATCTTGAATACGGAGAAAAGGTCGTTGTTGAACTTAACGACCATGCCAGGGCGCAGTTGTGTCGCAGTAATCATGAATTCCTGTTCCTCACTCTAGTTGATCCGCACCACTGGGGGAGGGCGCGTTCGGAGGCGTAAACCTTTAGTTTATCAGACCCTATTTGATGGGCGAGAAATCGGTGGGATCCACAAAAACCGACTCGATGTGATCCACGATCTTGCCGTTGGCCTCCGACTCCGCGGCTACCTTCTTCCATTCCGGATCGGCGGCGAACTCCCTCCAGTGCTGGCGCGCGGCGTCGCGGCTGGGGTGGGCAATGATGTAGATCAGCGTGTTTTGTGACTTCGGCGAATCCTGCGGCACCCAGTAGCCAATGCTGGTCATGCCATGCCGGTTGAAAATATCAATCGTGTGATCGCGGAAACGCGCTTTCAGGGCGTCAAGCTTGCCTTCCGGAGCCGTATAGGTACGGATCTCGAAAACCCGTGTGGAATTCTGGGCGTGGGTCCGGAGCGGGGACAGGCAGGCAATCCCAATGGCTAAGGTCGAAAACAGCGCAGCGGTGGTAACAGCAGGTCGTTTGGACATGCTGCTATTGTCACTCGTATCGCAAGGCTTCGGTAGGGTTCAGTTGCGAGGCACGGCTCGCCGGGAGAAGTCCGAAAACCACGCCCACGATCAGCGAGACCGCAAAGGCCACCAGAATCGAGACGTATGAGATGGGCACCAGGACATCGTCCGTAAACAGGCGAATGCTTAACGGAATGGAGACGCCGATTACAATTCCCGCAATTCCGCCGGCAATGCTGATCATTACCGCTTCGGTCAGAAACTGCTTCAACACCTCGTGCCGCGACGCCCCCACGGCCATCCGCAAACCAATTTCCCGTGTACGTTCCGTGACGGTCACGAGCATGATATTCATGATCCCGATACCCGAGATGATCAGCGCGATTGCCGACACCAGAATCAGCACCAGCGTGAGCACCACCGCGATCTTTTGCGCGGCATCCAGGATCGCCGAAAGATTGTCGACGCTGTATTTCGCCCCCGGACGGTGGCGGCTCTCGATGATCTGCTTCACCTCGGTCGTCACCGCCTGCACATCCGCGGCGCTTCGCGCCTGGACGTACATCGGGTCGATCTTCTCCACCGGGTTGAACGTCCGGATCACGGTGACCGGAATCAGAATCGTTTCGCTGCCGAGTTCCGAAAGGCCAAAACTGTCCGTCTTCTCCTTAAACGTGCCGATCACCATGAACTGCAGGCCATGAATCTTGATGATTTCGCCGATCGCAGCGAGTTGGCTGCCATACAGGCGCTTGGCGAGCTTTTCAGTCAGCATGGCCACCTTCTGGTGCAGCGACACGTCGCTCGCATCCATGAAGCGGCCGGAGAGCAGCACGAGATTGCGGACGACGGGATATTGATCGTCGGATCCGATGACGTGGACGTCCTCTTCCCGCCCCTCGATCATCATGCTGTCATAGTTCGTCATGACACCTGTGGCGGCGACGATGCGAGTGCCAAGCTGCTGGCGCACCCCCTCGATGTCGGTGAGTTTGATGAAGTCCGCGTTTACTTTGGTCGCGGTGTTGTTGCCGGCCTCGTACTGCGCGTAGATCATGTTCGACCCCACGCCGCGGATCTGATCCAGAATGTATTCCCGGCTGGTCAGTGAGATCGTGACGACGAGGATGACCGAGGCGTTGCCGATGACCAGACCCAAGCCGGTAAGAAACGTGCGAACCTTATTGGCCTGCAGAGCTTGAAAGCTGAACCGGAGAGCTTCGCCGATAAGCATGAACTAGCTAGTGCAGGTGGTTAGCCTGTCGCCAAGGGGGCGCAGGGGGCTTCGCCCGTGCGTTCCCGGTGAGCTCCAAAGCGTGGAGTTTTCGACCGTGCGGCGGGTTGTGAACACGCCATACGCGTGTTGGCAACCTGCATTACACACCAGTTGACACCTGCTTGAGCAGCTTCTGAGCCTCTTCCCGCGGTGGATCTTCCGGTGTCAGACTGCACTGAATGTACCGCTGCAGTAGACTCTTTGCCAAATCGAGATTCCGCCTCTCTTCAATGTAAGTCTTTGCACGCGTGTACATCACCTTCGGACTGTTCGGGGCAATCCTCTCAGCCTGCTGGAACACCGCCTCACTCTCCTGAATGCGCCCGTGCTTGGCCAGGTACTTCGCCAGGTCCAGAACGCGGCCGACCTGTCGCGGAGCAAGCTCCATTGCCCGCCGGAGATGTTGTTCTGCCGTGTCGTACTCTTTCCTGCGGTCGGCAATCTGCGCCTGCGCGAAATAGCCCTCGGCGGTGTCGAGCTCCGCGATGTGCTTCGCTACCGTGGTGGCCTTATCTAAGCCGCCGCCCAAAATTCCAGGCGCCTGCAGATAGTAGTCGAAGAGATCGTTCAACGCTTCCTGGTTGCCGGGATCGAGTTGCACCGCCCGCTCGAAATACTGCCGCGCCTTCGAAGCCGCCATCGGAGCGGTAAACGGGCTCGCAGTCTCAGCGCGGCGGCCCCAGGTTCGGCCGAGCCAATGCTGATATTCTGACTTCGCTGGATCAAGAGCCGCCGCCCTTTGGAAGCAGTCGACTGCCTGCTTATACTCGCCAAGCATGAAATGATCCCTGCCCATCAGGCCCAGCGCCTCCGCGTGGGGCGACTTTGTTGTTTTTAGAAGGTTTAGGGAACCAATATAGTCCGTATGCTGATAGAGCTCTTCCGCCTTCTTAAGGTCCTGGCCGTTGACGAGAACCCCGGCGAAAAGGATGAGAGATAAACCGAATCCCTTCATTGCAACCAAATCCCCACTACCCATTTCCGTGACCGGCCACTCCCGCACCCCGCGGGAACCTGGCCGCCCTTATACCGCGATTATATAACCTCTAAACAGTAATTTGGATGTACGAAAACTCATTTGGGATACGAGTTTCCGGCCTTTCCCGGATGGCTCGATCGAAAGAACGTGCGCCGGGCGCTGGTCCGTGGTATAACAACTAACGCTATGTCACTGATTCTTCGAATGGGTGCGGTACTGGTCGCGGGCATACTGAGTGCTCTCGCGCAACCCGCTATCCAAGCCGTCTGGAACGCGTCCGTGCCGACACCTAACTTCCCCAATTCGGGCAATATCGCCCAGGGGTCTATGTTCACAATCCTGGGCACAGGTTTGGGACCCGACAGCGCCCTGACTGGCACGGTTCCGTACACCACGGCTTTGCCTGACAGTACAGGCACTTCGGTTTCCGTGACAAGCGGTGGAGGTACGGTCGCCGCCTTCGTGACATACGCCCAGGGCACGCAGATTAACGCCATTCTTCCCTCGAACACGGCGGTTGGCCAGGCAACATTCACGGTCACCTACAACGGCCAGACTAGCGCTGTCTTTTCGGCCAATGTCATCGACTCTAATGGCGACACGGCCCCGATTCAGGTTGTGACCGTCGCCCCCGCCGTCAGCACGGCGAATGGCCAGGGTTTCGGGCAGGCGGCGGCGCAAGCCGCTCCAGGCCTGCCCATTCTGATGACCGCACCCGCCGTGCCGGGCTCGAATGTGAGCCTGTTCGCAACGGGTTTGGGAGCAATCACCGACCCGGACAACAATGTCCCGTCACAAACACCAACCACGGCCAACGTGACTGTTACGGTCGGCGGCCTGGCGGCTCAAGTGATGTATGCGGGCCGCAGCATGTCTCCCGGTATTGATGAGATCGACGTCCAGCTCGACCCCAACACACCGACTGGATGCTATGTGCCGGCTGTAATCGCTGTAAACGGCGTGCCCAGCAACGATTTTGTCCTCCCGGTCAGCAACGATCCGGCTTGCGCGCATCCCTTCGGGCTGAACGCTACGGTGCTCGGACAACTGGATAGCGGTGGAACCGCGAACGTCGGCGTTTTCGCAGCCATCCGCGGCGCTGCCAGCGGCATCACGGCGGAGGGAGCCGGCGGAGTCTTCGAATCCGGAACCGCCTCGGCATTGTTCAAAACATACGATGCCGTGCTGAACATGTTTCATGTCGTATCCTACCCCGTCGCCTTAAACAGCTGCGTGGTTTACGACGAGCTCAGCTCGGCCGTGGGTATCAACTTGCCGAGCTACTCAACCATCGGTGGCCTGACGGAATTAATGTCGGATAGTGCGCTCTATCTGAACGGCCCGAACAACTCGCAAGCGATCCTTCTGCAAGGCGATACCGGCGGCTACATCTGGTTCAACCTCCCGAGTCCGTTTTTTCCGCCGGTTCTCGGGGCTGGCGGCTGGACGCTCATGGGCGCCGCGGGGCCGGATGTAGCCGCCTTCTCCGCTTCGACTGAGTTCCCGTCTAACTTGTCCTGGGACAACTCCGGGAATCTCGGCAAGCCCCCACGTGGAGGCCAGGGAATCACCATGCTTTGGAGTGGCGGCGGTACTTCCGCTCAGCCCAATGTGTTTATCGTCGGCAACTCGACCATCATGAACTCGAACGATGGTTCCAAGAACCGCGGTAAGTCATTCGCCTGCCTGGCCCCGGCGTCAGCCGGAAAATTCATCATTCCTCCGGACGTGACGAATCAACTGCCCGGGGTCAACGATCCGATGTTCGAGACCGCCATCGGATCGTTGGGAATTGCTACAGGAGGCGGACAGCCGTTCGCGGCCAGCCTGAATAACGGCCAGGCATTCGACGGCGGCTTCTTCGGCTTCGGTGAGGCATTTATCAACGCTGCAACTTGGCAGTAATCTTGCTGGCTGCGTGTAACCGGAGCCAGTCACCCTTTCGCCTTTGCTATGCTGAAGGTACAGCCCAAACGCTGGAGGCTTTTAATGTATGTTCGCTAAGTCGCGCATATTCAGTTTCTCAGCCATTTCATTTGTAATGTTCGCCGGCGCAGCCTTTGCGCAAATCACCGCCATTGAAGGCGATGTTAAGGGTCCGGACGGCCAGCCCTTGAAAGGCGCTGCGATTCTCATCGAGCGCCTCGACATGAAAGGTACCTATAAAGGTGCCAAGTCCGACAAGAAAGGTCACTATATTTACAACGGCTTGCCGATCGGCAAGTACAAAGTGAGCCTCGTCGTCGACGGCAAGACCATGGACACCGTCGACAACGTGTCGACCCGGCTAGGCGACCCTGTCCCGATCGATCTGGACGCCAGGAAGGGTGCGGCACAACAGCAGGCCGCGCAGCAGGCGGCCTCCACCGGCACTGTCAGCAAAGACGTTGAACGCGGCATGACGAAGGAACAAAAGGAGGCCTACGAGAAGAAGGCCAAGGAAAATGCCGCGGCCATGGCCAAGAACAAAGCCCTGAACGACGCTTTCAACGCAGGCAAGGAAGCCCAGGCAGCAAAGAACTTCCAGGGCGCCGTCGACGCGTTCCAGAAAGCCGCTGAACTCGATCCGAATCAGCACGTGGTCTGGGGCCAGCTTGCCGAGTCCTATATCTCGCTGGCAGGAACTAAGACCGGCGCCGAATCGGACGACGCACTCAACAAGGGCCTGGATGCGTATCAAAAGGCGCTTGCCCTGAAACCGGATGACGCCGGCTATCACAACAACTACGCCCTTGCCCTCGTAAAGGCGAAGAAGATCCCCGAAGCACAGGCCGAACTGGCGAAAGCCGCTGAACTCGATCCGCCCGGAGCCGGCAAATACTACTACAATCTCGGCGCCGTGCTGGTGAACAGCGGGCAAAACGACGCCGCCGGTGAAGCTTTCAAGAAAGCCATCGAATTAGATCCGACGTACGCCGACGCGCAGTATCAATACGGCGTCACCTTGTTAGCCAAGGCGACGGTGGATAAAGAAGGTAAGGTGGTTCCACCCCCGGGTACTGTTGAAGCACTCCAGAAGTATCTCGAGCTGAAGCCTGATGGCCCATACGCCGAATCCGCGAAGGGCATGCTCCAGACATTGACGGGTTCGGTGACGACGACGTATTCGAACCCAACCAGGAAGTCCTCAACCACTCCTCCGAAGAAGAAGTAACACAAGGCCCTTACTGGGCTTTGGTGTTGAAATACAAGGTCACCTCGACAGTATGATCGTCGGGGTTGACCTTGTTCTCCGAATGCGTCGTTTTCAGATTCTCAAACACCCCATCCTCTTTCACCCGGTTGAGGAAGTGGCTGGGATAATCGACGTTGAACGGTTTGCCTTCCTTTAACCCCCACATCTTTCGGATTACAGGTTCGGTCTCCAGGTCGAGTCCTACAATGGTCAGCTTTGCAAATGTGAACTGCGGCCCCGTTTCAACGTGGAACGTCACGTCCACGGTTTTGGCATTGTCGTCGTATTGACGAGTCGCGGTGGTGCTCACCTGCATATAGCCGACCCGGCGCATCTCGTCGTCCAGACGCGCCCTGGCTGCTTTGACGTCGTCGAAGTTGGCCGGCTGATTCGTGCGCAAGTCGGCGATTTTCACCAGCTCCGCCTCTTTCCCCCCCGGCACCTGCACATGCACAGCCTTCAGCTTGTATACCGGCCCTTCCACCACCTGCACTGTGACGTCGATTCCCTTGACCGAAGGATCCGGCTCGGTCGTGATGTTCGGAAAAGCAACGCGCATGTAGCCCTTGGCCTCATAAAGCGGCCGGATATTGTTATCCAAGAGCTGCCGGAAGAGCGTCTCCGAATAGACCGCCCCGCGTCCGACGTCGGACATGACATTCTGCAGGGTACTGATGGGAATCACGGCTGCGCCGGTAAATTTCACGTGCGCCACGCTCGGGCGCGGGATCGACGGACGGAACAGCACAATTAGCTCGGGTGGATTGTCGGAGGTTAGCTTGCCTGTGATCGGCTCGTGGTAGTTCTTGCTGGCCATGTATTCCGTCACCCAGCGCGTGTACTTCTCGACTGCCTCTTTCGTACCGGCGATCTTCGGTCCGAAGAGCGGATCCTTCTTGCGGAGAAAAGCGGTCAACTCGTCGTTGCTGATTGGCAGGTCCTCGAACCGCCACGCGTACAGCGGGCTCACTTCGACCACGGTCAATTCCGCGGAGTAGCCATTGCCTTTTTCGGCCGGCTTAAACGTATACGAAACGTTGAGGAAAGCGCCCGACTCCACCAGCCTGTCGCGGGCAGCGTCGAAATCTGCTTTGGTGACGGTCTGGCCGATCTTGAGTCCAGACAACGTCAGAATCTGCTCACGGGTGTAGTTTTCGTTGCCCGAAACCGTGAAACTCACGAGCGGCCAGGAAGTAGCCTCACTCGTAGCAGCCGTCGACGTGTCGGCCGCCGGCCGCTTGGGCTTCCGTGTACGGGTCTGGGCGGAAAGGAAAACGGACCCACACAAGAGCGCTGTAAGGATAACAAGGAAAATGCGGTGCAGAACGGTACTCCAATTCCGATGGTAACCCTAGTCGCCGATTTTTCGCTCAAGGGCGTGATCTCAGCACATGCTTTTCCGCCTCGGATGCTACGGCGCACAGGAAGGCGCTGCGTTTTGGAGAACTGCTGATCTCGCGCAGTATGTCACGAAATCTCTCCATAGCGCTATTCCGATCCCCACGCGACAGCACCGCCTCGGCAAAATCGAGCTGGAATCGGGTGCGGCGGTGGGAATCGCGCGGCGGTATGCATCACCCAGCTCCTCGCCATAACGCGCATTCGTGGGGTCCGTCGCCATTAATGCTTCGCCGATTTGGATGCCTTCCCGATAGGTCTGTTGAGCGCGGCGGCAATGCAGCGGATGTAGGGCAGGTTTCCAACCTGCGGCGGGTTTGAAACCCGCCCTGGCCGGCCCGCAGCCGGCTTGAGACCGCCTGAAGGCGGCGTTACGGTGGCGAATCATGCGTCACCCGTTCTAGGAAACTCAACTCAGAAATGCCGGCGCAAATCGGCGAAGCTTTCGAGCTGTAGAAACTTCCCGGGACCGGTCTGCACTTCCTCATGCTCCAGCCGCCACGTATGCGCATGCGGAATGAAGACAGCGTTCAGCCCGGCGGCGAGCGCAGGATTAATGTCCGACTTCGGAGAATTCCCCACCATCCAGGTCTCGCCCTCCGCCAGCCCGCGCTCACTCACGAGCGCATGGTATGCCGCGATGTTCTTCTCTTTCACGATCGCCGTGTGCCCGAAGTAAACACCCAGCCCCGACCGATCCACTTTCAGCTTCTGCTCCTCCGGATCGCCCTTCGTGAACAGCGTGAGGTCGTGACGCGCCGAAAGGTATTCGAGTGTTTCCTGCACGCCGTCGATCGGTTCGATCGGCTGCTCCAGAATCCGCTCCGCAAAACGCATCACCGTCGCGATGTCGTCCGACCAGATCTCCCGCTCGACCAGGTGCTGGTAGCACTCGGTCAGGTTGCGCCCGAAGCTCTTCGAGCCGTAACCGTGCACCCGGGCATTCACAATCTCAATCTCGTCCAACACCGCCCGGATTTCCAGAGCCGAAAGCCTCGAGTGATCCAGAAACTCGCAGAAGTCGTCGAAAGCCCGCTCGAAGTAAATGTTATTCTCCCAGAGCGTATCGTCGGCATCGATGATCAGGTATTGTCTCAAGCGGTCGGCGGCCATTTCCCGTGACCGTTGCGCGGCGCTACCGTCCGGATATGTGCTACCTGCCGCTGCCGCGTGTTGAAGCCCGGCAAAAACTCGGCGAGACGTTTCATACGCTCCGCCTCCGACCGCGTCGACAGCAGGATTTGCCGGAAATTGAGATCCGGCACAAGCTGCGCAAGCTGGAAGCTGAGCTGCGGATCGGTCATCTCAGGTTCCAGGATGCCTTCCGGCTCCTCTAGCGTGCGAAGGTCGTTGTAGCCCTCGATCACGCGATCCCGAACGCCCGGCGGGATGGTCTCGAATTCCTCATCGTCGAAGAACTCCACCGCGCCCCGCAAATACGACTTCTCGTCGTTTAGCATCAGAATCTCGAAGCGCCGCCGGCCCACCGCCAGGATGTCCATCCGTCCGTCCGGATAGGTCTTCAGGACCTTTTCGATTATGGCCGTGCATCCGGTGTTGACAATCCCCTTTTCTCCCGCGAGAACAATACCAACCTCGCCGTGCGCCTGGATGGCCTCGCCAATCATCTCTTTGTACCGCTCTTCGAAAATGTGCAGAGGTAAAGGTGTTCTGGGGAACAGCACCACACTCAGCGGAAAGAGCGGCAGAAGCTGCTGTTCCATGTGTACTATTATGGCTTCTTTACCTCTCACAGGTCGATGCAGATCAATGGCAAGGTGGTGCTTATCACGGGCGCATCCGAAGGAATCGGCGCCGCCTGTGCCGCGGCGTTTCGCAAACGCGGCGCGCGTCTGGCGCTGATGGCGCGGTCGGCCGAGAAGCTCCGACAGGTGGCCGGCGCGGACGCGCTCGCGATCCCAGGTGATGTCACCGACCCCGCCGCGCGCCAGCAGGCGGTCGCCGAAACCGTCAGACGATTCGGTACGGTCGACGTTCTCATCAACAATGCCGGCGCGGGACTCTATTCGCCCGCTTTCAGCGCGCCGATCGGCGAAGTCCGCCGCATGTTCGAGCTCAACTTCTTCGCGCTTCTCGAAATGGTGCAGCTTGTCGTGCCTGTCATGCGCAAACAGGGCCGCGGCTCGATTGTCAATATCGGCTCGATCGCCGGAAAGATGACGCTGCCCTGGTTCACCACCTACTCCGCCACGAAATACGCGGTCGGCGCGCTCACCGACGGCCTGCGCATGGAGCTGAAACGCGACGGAATCCATGCCATGACCGTTTGCCCCGGCTACGTGAAGACCGGTTTCCAAAGCCATGTGCTGTCCGGCAAACCGCCCATTGCCATGCAGAAGAGCCGCCGCTTTGCCATCACCGCCGAAGAGTGCGCCGAAGCCATCGCCTATGGCGTCGAACGAAATAAGCGCACGGTAGTGACTCCTCGCTCCGGATGGTTCATCATCATGATGGAACGGCTGTTTCCGCGATTTGTCGACGCACAGCTTGAACGCATGTACCAGAACACGCGATGATTCTAAAACTGAAGCGCAGCCCCGGCATCTACGTGGTGGGATTCATGGCAAGCGGAAAAACCACGATCGGACGCTACCTGGCCGATGAGCTCGGATGGAGTTTTGCAGATCTCGATGATGACATCGAATCGCAACAGGGCGTCAAGATTGCTGAGATCTTCGACACACAAGGCGAAGAAGAGTTCCGCCGCATTGAGACCGCTATACTGACGAGGCGCATCCGCATGATCGAACGGGGGCAGCCTACTGTCCTGGCTCTCGGCGGCGGTACCTTCGCACAACCCGCGAACTTCGAGTTGATGGAGGAAAACGGCGTTTCCGTGTGGCTGGACTGTCCCTTCGACATGGTGTGCCGGCGCGTAAGCGTTGCCTCCCACCGGCCACTGGCGCGAGACCCCGAACAATTCCGCCGCCTGTTCGACGACCGGCGCGCGGCCTATGTACGCTCCGATTACCGCATCAGCATCGTCGACGACGATCCCATGTCGGCCGTGCGACAGATTCTGAATCTGCCCATCTTCTAGCGAATGCTGCGCCGGGAAGCAATGCGGATTTTCCGCGCGGCGTTGAAGGCGGCCGATCCCTACCAGTCCGTCCTCAAACACGGCCATCTGATGACAGGCTCCTATCGCAACATCTACGTCCTGGGCGCCGGGAAGGCCGGCGCGCGCATGGCTCAAGCCGTTGAACGCCTGTTGGGCCGCCGCATCACCGCAGGCCTGATCAACGTCAAGTATGGGCATACGGCTCGACTGCGGCGGATCGCCCTGAATGAGTGCGGGCATCCCATGCCCGACGAGAACGGGTTGCGGGGCGCCCGGCGCATTCTCGAAATGGCATCGGCAGCCACTGCACGCGATCTTGTGATCTGCCTCATCTCCGGCGGCGCTTCGGCGCTTCTTCCGCTGCCCCCACCCTCGGTGACCTTTCAAGAAAAGCAGCGCATCACGAGTGAGTTACTCAAGTGCGGCGCGACCATTCACGAGTTCAACTGCGTCCGCAAGCATCTCTCCGCGATCAAAGGCGGCAACCTTGCGCGGGCAGCGTCCCCCGCAACCGTCGTGACCCTGATCCTTTCCGATGTGATTGGCGACGATCTGGACGTGATTGGCTCCGGCCCCACGGTTCCCGACCGTACAACCGTCGCCGACGCCGCCGCAATTCTGAAGAAGTACAACATCCCAGCCCCGACGCTGACAGAAACGCCCAAGCCCGGCGACCCGGCATTCCGCAGCGTACGCAACATCGTGGTGGGGAGCAATCGCCTGGCAGTCGACGCCGCCGTGGCGGAAGCAAAAGCCCTCGGATTCCGACCGCTCGTTCTGTCGACCTTTGTCGAAGGGGAAACTCGCGAAGTGGCGCGGGTCCATGCGGCAATCGCGAAAGAAGTGTTGGCGAGCGGCCGGCCGGTGCGCAGCCCTGCGTGCCTGATTTCCGGCGGCGAGACCACCGTCACGATTCATGGAAATGGCCTCGGAGGACGGAATCAGGAGTTCGTTCTCGCGGCGGCAATCGAGATCGAGGGCCTCGGGAACCTGACCGTGCTCAGCGCGGGTACGGACGGAACCGATGGTCCAACCGACGCCGCCGGAGCCATTGCCGATGGCGCCACAATCGCCCGCGCACGTGCCCTAGGACTGGATCCTCGCGCCGCCCTCGCCAACAACGATTCCTATCACTTCTTCGAGTCTTTGGACGATCTCATCAAGACCGGTCCGACCGGGACGAACGTCATGGACATCCGCCTGCTCCTGAGCAAATCCTGATTCCGGGTGCGACCTTAGCCACTTCGCTCAAGAACCGCCGGCTCACCCGGCCCACTTCAAATTCCTCGACGTCCTGCCGGCTCTGAGTGCCGAGTGCGTCGCGTAAGTCCGGTTCGCGGAAGAGTTGGAAGAGACCCTCTGCTAATGCCTCCGCGTTGTTGGGATCGACCAGGATCCCGCTGTGCACCACCTCGGGAACCGCGGAGGCGCGTGCCGCAACGATGGGCTTGCCCGCCGCCATGGCTTCCAGAAAAACAATCCCGAATCCTTCCTGAATGCTTGGCAGGCAGAACACGTGCGCGCGGTTGTACTCCGCCGCCAGTCGTTCTGGTGAGACATCTCCGAGCCATTGCACGACCGACCCGAGATGCAACTCGTTGGACAGCGCTCTTAAGCGTTCGCCTTCGAGACCATTCCCCACAATCCGCACTTCAAGCTGGGGAATCCTGTCGCGTAACTGGGCGGCGGCTTGCAGGAGCAGATCCACACGCTTTCGAGGATAGAACCGGCAGACTGAGAGGACAGTAAATTTCCGAGGATCGGGCGCCGCCGGGTTCGCGTGAAACAACTGCCTCCAGGATTCCAGGTCGATCAATTCCGGCACAACGGTCGCGTTGCTAACCCCATATAGTTCCTCGATCCGCTCCGCGCAATATTTACTGATCGTAATTACCAGGTCGGCGCGCCGGGCATGCTTCGCTTCAAGACGCGCCTGCAGCGCCATGCTCGCCCGCGTCGCGCCCGATTCGAAACGGATCACATCGCCCATGACGCCCTTGATGCATGCGACGTGAGGGAGGGATCGCCGTTGGCCCGCGATGGCATACCCGTCCGCGTCGATTCCGACTGTCGCATCGCCCTCGAACACTCGTCGACGTAACGTCTCGTTGAACAGAATGCGCCGCGCCGCAAACACCCGAAGCGCCGTTCGCGGCGTCACCATTGACACTCGCACGCCGAGCCGGCCAAGCCCCTCCGTAAGCGTGCGTATGCCCATATAACATCCGCTTCCCTGTTGAAAATTCAGAGGGATGGCCGTGATGAAGTGCAGAACGTTCATTCGCTGTTAACGTTCTACCACGGGCGGGCGACACCAATGATGAAGTGTTGGCTCCCCCGGGCTGTTCCCGGAGTCCGCCATGAAGCAGGGGAGACGACAAGAACCCTGCAACACTTACTCAACCCTACGCCTTCCTGCCGTCGTCCTCCTTCGGTCAGCGATACGGAAGGGCGAACAGCACCCCTCCTCGGGTCATGTCACCCCAAGAGCCGAGCAATCGCCCTGCCAGAAGAGAAGCGGAATGAACGCAGCAGATGTAGGAGAGGTTTGCAAACTTTCGCCAAGGTGGCGTAGGCGGTTTGCCTGCGCGTTCCCGGTGAAGTTCAAAGGCAACTGCAAGCTCCACCCTTCCAAAACCCGTTCCCTACTTCAAACTGCATCGACAATTAAGCAGCAAAACATAGCATAGCTCTACATAAACTAAACACTTACCGGCGCGCTGCCGATGAGACGTCTTGAGAGTTCTCGTAGTCCGCGGACTGGCTTGTGCGCTGATCCTCACCGTTCTCGCTGAGAGATGTTACGCACTCGACCCGAAGCGGTCGGTCACCCAATACATGCAGCGTGTGTGGACCAATGAGAATGGTCTGCCACAAGGCTCGGTCCCGGCAATTACTCAAACCCCCGACGGCTATCTCTGGTTCGGAACCGAAGAAGGATTGGTGCGCTTCGACGGAACGCGCATGACAGTCTATGGGGGCGCCGAAGGCCTCTCGCAGCTCTACATTAATGCTCTCGCTCCCGGATCGCACGGCCGCCTTTGGATTGCCACCCACGATGGCCTGATCTCCTTCGATGGCCAAAAGTTCACCGGGATCAAAAACCCAAGCACCAACAACGTGACAGCGCTGGATGTCGTTTCCGTCCTCGAAACCGGCGATGGCTCCGTCTGGATCGGCACCAGGGAGCGTGGACTGGAGCGCCTGAAGGGTGGCAACACCCGCATATACACAACTGCCGATGGGCTCCCGGACAACGCGATTCGCGGACTCGTACTAGATGCGTCCGGCGACGTCTGGATTGCCACAAGAACAGGATTGGCACGCTTCCACGACGGCGCGTTTAGCGCTTTTACAGCCAAATACGGTTTGCCGGCCGGCGACATCATCAGCCTTCATTACGGACACGGTCTGTGGATCGGAATGTCCAGCGGCACGGCGGTGAGGTGGGACCACGGCGTCGTAGAGTCGTGGTCGAAAGCTCAGGGAGTCCCCGATGGGCCCATCGCCGCAATCGCGGACGACCGCGATGGTAGTGTCTGGCTTGCGGTTTCCGGAGTGGGCCTGGCGAGAATTGCGGGTAACAAGGTGAGCGTTTACTCGACCGTGGAAGGTTTGCCTGGTTCCTTGCCCGTAGCGCTTTTTGTCGACCGCGAAGGTGGGCTATGGGTTGGAATGACGGACGGCGGCGTGGCCCAGTTGCGCGACAGTCCGTTCACAACCTGGGGCCGCAAGGAAGGATTGCCGGCCGAGAGTGTCGAGACGGTTCTTCAAACAAGGGATGGCTCGATCTGGATCACGACACAAGCCTCCGGGCTCAGCCGTTACAAGAACGGCGTGTTCCGGACGTACACTACCGCCGACGGGCTGGCGAGTAATACCCCATTCGCTCTTTATGAGACCAGCGATGGCATCTTGTGGGTGGGCTCGGAAAAGGGCGCGGTTACCAAAATCCGGGACGGCCGCGTCATTGGTGTCGAGCACTACGGACACAGCCGCGTCGCCGCGATCGCAGAGGATCACACCGGGGCCGTGTGGTTGGGGTTCACCCAGGACGGTTTGCTGCGGTTGCAGGGCAAACGTCAAACCCACTACGGCATCGATACCGGGCTGGCCGGAAACCGCGTGAGTGCGATCCTGAACTCCCGGGACGGTTCTCTGTGGGTCTGCCTGCGCGGTGCCGGCGTATGGCATTTCAAGGATGGGATGTTCCAGCAAATGGATCCCGGCGGTTTGGCTTCGCAGCAGGCGCTGGCTCTTTATGAAGACCGGGAAGGGACCCTATGGGTGACCACCGGAGTCGGTCTGTCGCGCCTCAAGAACGGTAAATTCACGAATTTCCGATCCGTGCAAGGGATTTCGCGAGCCCTCATGCAGATCGTCGAAGACGATGCCGGGAATCTGTGGATGGGATCTAACATTGGCATCGTACGCGTTAACAAGGCCGAACTGAATTCGTTTGCCGACACCGGCTCGGGCATGGTTCACACCGAGGTGTTCGGCGCCGCCGATGGCATGCGCAACCCGGAATGCAATTTCCGGGCAGTGCCTGCCTCCATTCGCACACCTGACGGCCGGATGTGGTTTGCCACCACCCGCGGCGTGGTGATGTTCGATCCAAGGAGTCTCGACCATCAACTTACTACCGCGCCCGTTTGGATTACGGGCGTGGTTGCGGACGACCACCGCTACGATCCATCCCAGCCCATTCGGTTAGTGCCCGGCACGGGACGCTTCGCGATTGAATACACCGCCGTGACGTTTGCCACGCCTTCGCGAACGCGGTTCCGGTACCAGCTCGATGGGTTCGACGAGGATTGGGTTGAAGCCGACACGCGCCGCACCGCTTACTACACGAACGTGCCTCCCGGAAAGTATCGTTTTCGAGTGATAGCCTCAAGCGGCAATCAAGTATGGAACGGTCCGGAGGCGACAATGGAGTTTGCGCTTGCTCCGCACTGGTACGAAACGACGTGGGCGATGGCGGGTTGCGTTCTGTTGCTGATCGGAGTCGCTGTCGGAACGGTTCGCTTCAAGACGCGGGCTTTGACCCGTCGCAACGAAATGCTGCGGCGGGCGGTGGCAGAGCGGACGGCGGAACTCACCGTGGCGAAGCAGAACGCGGAGGCGGCAAGCCGGGCGAAGAGCGAGTTCCTCGCGAATATGAGCCACGAAATCCGGACGCCCATGACCGGCGTGCTCGGAATGATCGGGCTCGTGGTGGATATGGAGCCGCGGCAGGAGGCGCGAGAGTTTCTCCAGATGGCCCAAACGTCGGCGGAATCGCTGATGACCGTGATTAACGACGTTCTGGATTTCTCAAAAATCGAGGCCGGCAAACTCGAGATGGAAAACGTGAAGTTTCCGCTGATCGAATGCGTGGAGAGCGCTCTCGCCTCGATGGGGGTCCGAGCCGACGAGAAAGGCCTGGAACTCCTCGCCGATTTCGCGCCGGACCTGCCCGAGGAGCTATTGGGAGATCCGGGCCGATTGCGTCAGGTCATTCTGAATCTGGTGGGCAATTCGATTAAGTTTACCGAGCGTGGCGAGATTCTGGTCGAGGTGTGTTGCTCGGATCGTGCGGCGCATTCGTGCACGCTGGAATTTGCGGTTAAGGACACGGGCATCGGAATTGGAAAGTACGAGCAGAAGAAAATCTTCAAGGCGTTTGCGCAGGCCGATGGAAGCACGTCGCGGCGCTATGGGGGCACCGGACTGGGGCTGGCCATCTGCTCCAAGTTGGTCGCCATGATGGGCGGTCGTATCTGGGTCGAAAGCGCGCCGGGCCGGGGCACGGTAATGCGATTTACCGCCCAGTTTGTAGTCGCAGCCGCGAAAGAGTCGTTGCGTCAGGAACTGGACGGAATCAGAGCCCTCATTGTCGATGACAACGCAAGCAGCCGAGAGGTTCTCGGCCGGATGCTGGAGAGGTGGGGAGCTCGCCCCGTCCTGGCCGATAGCGCAGAGGCCGCGCTCGAAATTCTGCGGCAGCCTGGAGCGAAGTTCGATATCACGCTGGCTGATTCGAGAATGCCTGGAATGGATGGCTTTGAGCTGGCCAACCAGGTTCGAACCCGACAGCTTCAGGCAGGACCAATTGTCGCGTTACTCCTCTCCGCCGAACACGGTGATGCGGTTACCAGGTGCACGGCTGCGGGGATCTCGGCTTACATTATGAAGCCGGTACGCCATCGAAGTCTGCTCGACACGGTTCTGAGGCTGATCAGGGAACCCCAGGTTCCCGCTAAGCCATCCACCGGTGATGTTCTTGCTGTTGCGGCAGCCGTTGCGAGGCCGTTACGGATATTGGTGGCTGAAGATAATCCCGTCAACCAGAAGCTAATCGAGCGGCTGCTTGCGAAGGATGGCCATGTCGTCGTGATCGCGAAAACAGGACTGGAAGCGGCCCAGGCGTTTAGCAATGAAACGTTCGATGCCGTGTTCATGGACATCCAGATGCCCGAGATGGACGGTTACACGGCTACCCGCGTCCTCCGCGAGGACGAAGCGCGTTCCAGGCGCGACCGCACGCCGATCATCGCCATGACAGCCCACGCGATGGCCGGAGATCGCGAACGGTGCCTCGAAGGAGGGATGGACGGCTATCTCTCGAAGCCCCTACAACTCCGCGAATTGCGCGCGGTTCTCGCGCAGCTTCAAGCGGACGCTACCAGCAAACGACATGTGTTGGAGCCTTCCTCGCCCCGGTGATACTTGGGGACCGTGGAAGGAGGAACGCGGCTTACCAGAAGTGCTTCGCCACCACCTTAGGCGCGCTCGGAGCCCCCGAGATCACCTTGACGTGCAACACGAGTTGCAGATTCTTGGTCTGCCAGCCCGCCGGAGCCTGGCGCAGCGCGTCGGCCATCAGGTCCGAGTTCGTCACCAGGTCGGCCGCCGCGTCCGTGCCGTACTGCATGATTCCAGCAATTTCCACCAGCATGGCGTGCGTGTCCGGGTGGAAGACGCGCGAGACGATGGCATAATCTTCGTCCGTGTGCCGATCGGCCGGCAGGTTCGGAAGCGCCCACGTCGTTGGCTGGCCATTGTCCGTGATGCACTTGGGGTTTCGCGATCCATCGATGAAGAAGCGCAGTTCCCTGCTGATTTCTTTCCAGCGCGTAATCGAATACCCCACCAGGATCGCAGGCGCCACCTGCAAATCCCGCAATGAAGTCTCGCTTCCAATACGCACCCGGTAGGGTCTCTTCATTCGCGTCAACATAGACGAGAGCCGCGCTACCGCCACCAGGTCGCCGCCGCCCACGAACTGATCGTTCAACAGGGTAAAGTCCTCCGGCCGCAACGGCTTCTCGGAGGTCGGCGTGCGATCCGGCCAATACACCGGAACAAAGGCTGCACAAAGTGACACCGGCGAACTGCCCTGTACCACCGGCGCCCAGAACTCATCGATTGCCGACGGCGACTGTCCGGTAGTGCGCCACCAGACGAGCGCCGCCACCGTAATCCCAACCACGATTGCCACCACCGCCATCCAAGCCCGGGGCCGGACTGGATGTTCTTTACCTTCGGCCTTCGTGACGGGCAACGCCTCAATGACGGATTCCGAAGGCTCCGTCTCCCGCCAGTGAAATTCGGGTATATACGTTCCATGAGGCAGATCGATCCGCACCGGATCGTTAGCCCCCTGTCCGGCATAATACAAACCGAGCCGTTTCCGGACCTCGCCCGCCTTCACGCGCACCGTGGCATCGTCGCTCGGCTCATAGGAAGTGGGCCGTCCGAACACCTCGATCCCGATAGTCCGTTCCTTCAGGATGTCGACGTTGCCGTTCAGCGTGTGGTCTACGATGTACCGGAGAAACTCCTGGCTGCGCTTGCTGGAGCGGAACTCATGGCTTGCCAGAACACGGTCCAACTCCTGTCGGATCGCGCCATTGTGCTCCGGGCGTTTCACCAAATCCACAACTGGACCCATGAAGTCATCCCGATTTTAACACTTCGTTAAGTTCTTTAAAACAAATATGTTCGGTCTGTAATGAACCTCCTTATCACGATCCCGCAACTGTTGTGAACTGGACACTTGCGCGCTCGTGCCCCAGGCTGGGACCGAGGCAAGTGAACCACACCCGCAACAATGCCGCCACGTGGGTTCCCACGTTGTACTTCGCCGAGGGCATCCCGTTCTTCGCGATCAGCCTGATTGCCGGGATCCTCTATAAGCGCCTCGGCCTGCCGAACGACCAGATTGCGCTCTTTACAAGCTGGCTCCTGCTCCCATGGTCCCTGAAGCCGCTGTGGAGCCCACTGCTCGAGATGTTCAAGACCAAGAAGTTTTTCGTGGTCTTGCTGCAATTTGCGGGCGGGGTCAGCCTGGCGCTGATCGCCCTTTGCCTGCCGTTGCCGCGGTTCTTCGGCTACACACTCGCCCTCTTCTCGGTGGTGGCGTTCTGCTCCTCGACCCACGACATCGCGGCAGACGGCCTGTATATCGCCAGCCTCACCGACAAACAGCAGGCAGCCTACGCGGGATGGCAGGGCGGATTCTACAATGTCGCGCGGTTCTTTTCGCAGGGCGGTTTGATCATCCTGGCGGGGTACCTGGAAGCACGAACGGACGTGCCGCACGCCTGGATGGCCATCTTCGTGTGCATGGGTGCGATCATGGTGGTCCTCAGCGTGTATCACGCGCGCGTGCTGCCTTCGGGCGGTGCGGAACGCCGCTCCGAAAGCCTGCATGAGATGGCCGGCACTTTCCGCGACGTCGTGGTGAGTTTTTTCAAAAAGCCGAATATATATCTGCTGCTGCTGTTCATCCTCCTCTACCGCGCGGGTGAGGGGCAGGTGGTGCGAATCGGTCCACTGTTCCTGGTCGACAAGCGCGCATTGGGAGGGCTCGGCCTCACAACCGATCAGTTCGGCACCATCTACGGCACCTTCGGCACGGTCGCATTCATCGCGGGGAGCGTGTTAGGAGGCTATTTCACGTCCTGGCTCGGCCTCCGTCGAGCGCTCCTGCCACTCATCTGCGCCATGAATTTCCCGAACCTGGCGTACGTGTACCTGAGTGCCGTGCAACCGACCAACTCTTTTGAGATCGCAGCCGCCCTGAGTATCGAGATGTTCGGCTACGGATTTGGGTTTGTGGGCGTGATTCTTCTGATGATGCAGGAAATCGCCCCAGGCAAATATCAGACCGCCCATTATGCGTTCGCCAATTCGCTGATGAACCTGGGCCTGATGATTCCCGGCACGGTCAGCGGAAAGATCCAGGTTGCACTCGGCTATCGCAATTTCTTCATCTGGGTCCTGATCTCGTCGATTCCCGCGCTCCTGCTGGCGCGTTTTCTTCCGATTCACCGGCCGGTCACCGAGAAGGCGACCGCGCAGCCTGAGGCCGCGCCCGTCAAGGCCTGACACCACCATGGCGATCACATTGGAGCAGGCTGCCGGCCAGCAGTTCCTGCTGAGTTTTCAAGGCAAACAAAGGCCACCGCGCGAATTGATCCAAATTCTCCGGCGCCAGCACGTCGGCGGAATCGTTTTGTTTCGCGCGAAAAACATGGGCAGCCTCGACGATTTGCGGGGGCTGACCGAGGCCCTCCAGGCCGAAGCTGCGAAAGCCGGCCAACCGCCACTGCTCATCGCCGCCGATCAGGAAGGCGGCCAATTGATGGCTATAGGCGACGCGACCCCTTTTCCCGGCAACCTGGCGCTGGGGGCGACGCGGTCGGAAAAACTCGCCTATCTCGTGGGGCAGGCGCTGGGACGTGAAGTCTCCGCCGTCGGGATTAATGTCGATTTTGCCCCCGTTTGCGATGTCAACAATAATCCTCGCAATCCGGTGGTAGGCACGCGATCATTTGGCGAAAACCCGGCGCTGGTCGGACGTCTGAGCGCGGCTATGGTCAAAGGTTTGCAACGTTCCGGAGTAGCCGCTTCAGCAAAGCACTTTCCCGGGCATGGAGATACGTCCAGCGATTCGCATCACGGAGCACCCGTGTTGCCGCACGACCTCAAACGGCTGCAGCGCATTGAGCTACCACCGTTTCGTAGCGCGATCGCGGCAGGTGTACGCCTCATCATGACGGCGCACATTGTCCTGCCGGCACTGAATGGCCACTCGGAATCACCCGCCACGCTATCTCCACAGATTCTTAGGGGTTTGCTTCGGCGCAAGCTCGGATTCGAAGGCCTCATCGTCACGGACGCCCTCGATATGCACGCTATGGATCAAGGCGCGGGACTTCCCATTGACGTAATTACAGCCTTAAATGCCGGCGCGGATTTGTTGATTTTCAATCACGACCTCGGGCGGCTGGAGACCGTGTTCACAAGCGTCCTACAAGCCCTACGGCGCGGCTTGCTATCCGTGGACGAATTGAACGCCTCTGCCTTGCGCATCCTGAACCTCAAAAAATGGGTCATACGCCGCAAACAACTCCCACTGAGCGTCGTCGGATGCCGTGAACATCGTGAACTGGCACAGGAAGTGGCGCGGCAGTCCGTCACTTTAGTGCACGACCGTTCCGGGCTTCTTCCGGTCCGTGTTCCGGCCGCCGCCAGAATTGCGGTCGTCGTTCCCAGGCCTGAGGATCTTACGCCCGCCGACACGTCGTCGTACCTGATTCCTGGACTGGCACCCGCAGTCCGTCGCCATCACCCGAGTGTTGAAGAATTCGTCATCGCGATGAATCCCTCCGCTGCCGAGGTGCGGCAGCTTCGGGAGCAGCTAAGGAGCTTCGACCTTGTCATCGCCGGCACCATTAACGCTGACACACACCGGGGTCAGGCGGGCCTGATTACGGCGCTGCTCAAACAGAGTACCCCGACCATAGCCGTCGCGTTGCGGATGCCCTATGACATTTGGGCCTATCCTCTCGCGCCGGTGTACGCCTGTACTTACAGCATTCTCCAACCCTCGATGGACGCCCTCGCGGACGCCCTTTGGGGGCTCATTCCATTTCCGGGCCAGCTTCCGGTCAGCATCCCCGAGGGGGTCCGAACACATTGAAAAAGCAGCACGTTCGATCCGTAATGAACCTGCTCGTAACAGAACCGCAACCGTTGTGAACTGGACATCAATGATTGATCCGGCACAGCATGAACCAAACCGCTGAAGGAGTTTTATGCAAGCCACACACAGATCGCTTCTGCTTACATTTCTCAGCTGCCTGCTCGTCGCCTGCCTGGTTATACCGACCTTAGGTTGGGGACAGGAAGTGACGGCAGCCATCACGGGTCAAGTCACCGACCCCACCGGCGCACCCATCGCAAACGCGAAGGTAGTTGCCAAAGATACACAACGCGGGACGGTCTGGACGGCGCAGACCAATGAGCTGGGATTTTACAATCTCCCGCGAGTTCCGGTAGGAAATTACCAGGTAACGGTCGAAGCGCAGGGTTTTCAGACCGCGGTCCATCCACCGTTCGACCTGTCCTTAAACCAAACAGCGCGCCTGGACTTCCCGATGAAGATCGGCGCGGTATCCACGCAGGTTGAAGTCACAAGCTCCGCGCCGCTGTTGCAGACCGACACTACACAGGTGAGCACGGTGATGGAATCGAGTTCCATTATCAGTCTGCCCCTGGAAACCAGAAACTATAACCAACTGGCACTGCTCACGCCGGGCGCCGTCACCACCAGCCCCGGCGCGTTCAATACCGGGCAAACCACGTTCAACTCCGGCCGTCCGTATATCAACGGCAACCGCGAACAGGCCAACTACTACCTGCTCGATGGTATGGACAACAACGAATTCGTCGACAACAACGTTGCCTATTCCCCCAACGTCGACGCCATCCAGGAATTCAACGTCATCACGAACAATCCGAACGCGACGTTCGGGCAGTTCCTCGGCGGCGTGATCAGCGTCAGCACCAAATCGGGGACGAACCAATACCACGGAAACGTTTTCGAATTCGTGCGCAACGACGCATTAAATGCCAATGAATGGGCGAACAATTTCCAGGGACTCCCCAAGGCCGCGCTGAACTGGAATGAGTTCGGCGGTACGTTTGGCGGACACATTAAGAAGGACAAGCTGTTCTTCTTTGGAGATTACCAGGGCTCGCGGTTCGACCAGCCGGCGACGGTTAACCACATTACCACCTTCACCTCGCAGGATCTGACCGCCAACCTGTCAGACGTGCCCAACATCAGCTTGCATTATCCGGGAACAACGGTTGCGATGCCTGCCGATCTGACGAAGGCCACCATTTGCGGAGCCGGGCAGAAAATGGGCGTGAATCCATGCATCACCGGTATCAGCCCGACCGCTTTGAAGATTATGGGAGCTCTGCCCAAGGCCGGTTCCTCCGCGGCGCTGAACAATGCAGACAACTCGGTAAACACCTTCATCCACGGCAACCAGGGCGATCTCAAAATGGACTGGAACGCCTCTGAGAAGGATCACGTCTTCGCACGCTACACGCAGCAACACATCGAGAACCCCACTGTGAACAGCCAACCGCTGCTCTACAACGGGACCGGCGACAATGTCTTTCCGTTGTGGAACGGCGTGATCGACTATACGAGGACGTTCACTCCGACCTTCGTGAACGAGATGCGCGCCGGCGTCAACTACTATCCCGCGGGCGCGAATCTCCAGAGTCTGACGACGAATGCGGGCGCCAACCTGATTCCGGGCCAGCCGACCGCCTTTATGCCGGGCTTCTGGTTCTCCGGACCGGGCGCGCTCGGCGGAGTCCAGAATGGGCCGTTCGCGTTCGGAACCGTAGATTCGCCGGAGATCTTCCACCAGACCACGATCCAATACGAGGACACGGCAAACTGGGTTCATGCGAACCACACGTTCACCATGGGCTTCCAGGCGATCCGGTATCGCAACGACTACGTGCCGGCAGTCAGCAACGACGGCGCGGCAGGGCAGATTGGTTTCACGGGCGGATATACCGGCAACACCGAAGCCGACTTCCTGCTCGGTTTGCCCGCTTACATGGGTTATGGCATCGGGGCGGCTGGAACAGTCGGACAGCGCAACAATGCGTTCGGCGCGTTCTTCCAGGACGACTGGCGCGTCAACAGCCATCTCACTCTGAATCTCGGGATTCGCTGGCAGCTCTTTACTCCGATTTACGAAGTTCACGACCGCATGACGAACTTCGGCGAAATCAGCGGGCAGATCGAGCTCGCCGGCCAGAACGGCAATTCTCGCGCGCTGTACAACCAGTACAACGGCATTGCGAATTTCCTGCCGCGCCTCGGGCTGGCGTGGACGCCGTGGGGTAACAACACCGTGATCCGCGCTGCGTTCAGCCGTTCGAGCTTCCAGGAAGGAACGGGCGAGTATAACCGCCTGGCTACGAATGCTCCTTGGAACATCGATCTCGTTGGCCAGTTTGTCCCGGGCGTTAACGGCGCAATTCCTTCCAACCAGGTCACGCTCGATCAGGGCTTCACGGCCCTGGGCGGCGCCATCGGCGGCACGCCTTGCAACGTGAACACCATTGCATCAGTGCCGGCTTCCTGCTTCCAGGGAGTGCGCTTGCACATGCAGGATCCGAACTACCGTCCCGCGGTGTCGAACCAGTGGAACTTAACACTGCAGCGTCAGATCGGAAACGCCCTTACGCTCCAGGCGGGCTATGTCGGCCAGCACACCGACCACCTCGCCTCGATCCTCGACGCCGGGCAGGCTTTCCTGCAGCCTAACGGCACCGTAATTCCGGGTCCGTATCTTTCGGGCAACCCGGCTCTGAAGAACATCGGCACAGGCCAGGTTCGTCTAAACTCGACCATCGGCCGCCAAAACTACAACGCCCTGCAACTGACCGCGCAGCAGCGGCTCAGCCATGGGTTCGCGTACCAGTTCAACTACGTCTGGTCAAAGTGCCTGACCAACAATCAGGGCTACTACGGACGCTACGGCGATGCGACCGGCAGCCAGGCCAGCGCCGACGTGGCGTTCCAGCAGAACGTCTACAACATCAATCAGGACTATGGCCTGTGCGATCACGATGTGACCAACGTATTCAATGGCTACGTCAACTACGACCTGCCATACGGCAAGAATCGCACTTACGGCAAGGATGGGAACAAAGTAGTCAACGCCATCCTGGGCGACTGGAGCGTGAACGCCATCGTGACCATCCACGGCGGCTTCCCGATCTCCATGCTGGACTGGGCGGGCGACCCCGGCACCGGTTCCTTCCAGCCGCGGCCGGATTGCATTTCACCTTCGAAGCAGACTCCCTTCAACAACTTCGCGCAGTTCGATGCGAATGGTGCGCCGATTCAAGCCACGGGCGGGTATCGATGGTTCGATCCGAGCACGATGCGGGACCCGGCGCCCGGCCATTTCGGCAACTGCGGTGTGTCAACAGAGCGCGGACCTGGAATCCGCCAGTTCGACCTTGGGGTTTCGAAGTTCTTCCCAATCACCGAACGTCAGAAAGTTGAATTCCGTTTCGAAGCAATTAACGCGCTGAATACTCCCATTTTCGTGGTTCAGGGATATCAGATCGACGTGCACGGCAGTCCGCTCGAGGGCGTCGTCAACCAATCCCTGGGCTCGCGCAATTTACAATTTGGCTTGAAGTATAGCTTCTAGCCTCACTTAACCACGCCGACCGACCCGAAGGGCCGCTTCTCGCAAGGGAGGCGGCCCTTTTTGCGTTCCCGCCCGAGTTATCGTGGTCACCTATGGCCAAACGTACGCTGCCCGTTATCCTGATCGGCATTCTGTATATTGTGACAGGCGCATTCGGCATGGTTTCTCACTTCCGCGACGTCTTTTGGCTCCCTCTCATCAGCCTCGTTGCACTGGTGGCGGGCGTGTTCATGGTTCTCGGCAGCATGTGGGCGCGCTGGCTCGCCATTGCCTGGATGCTGTTTCACGTGGTGTTGAGCGCCTTTCACACCTTGTTTGAGTTTGCGCTTCACGCTATTTTGTGTGTGGCATTCGCGTACTTCCTTTTCCTGTACCCGTGGCCCCGGAAGTCGTGAGTGCCCCGCTGAGGAGAAATGAAATCATGTTTCTCAAGACCTGGATTCACAGCTTCTCCGATCTTCGCCAAGACCTCGCCTACGCCGCTCGAATGCTGCGCAAGGCGCCGGCATTTGCCGCCACAGCCGTTGTAACGATCGCCCTGGGGATCGCCGCCAGCACGGCCATTTTCAGCGTGACCGACGCTATCCTGCTGCGGCCCTTGCCGTATAAAAACCCTGGCCGGCTCGTCCTGGCAAGCGACTTCTTCTCAAACGCCCGCTTCTTCGATTTGCGAAATGCGACCTCCGGCGTATTCGAAGACACATCCTCGATCATGGTGTTCCGCGCCATCGTCCCGCGGGAGGACGGTACCGCCGAGCGAATCAACAAGGGGCTGGTCTCGACCAGTTTCCTCTCCATGCTTGGTGCTCACGTCGTCTTCGGACGGGATTTCACCGATGCCGACGGCAAACCGCATGGCGTGACGCCACCCCCGTTTCCACCGCCTGAGGGTTCCGTCGCCATCCTCAGCTACGAATATTTTCAGAGGCGCTATGGAGCCGATCGATCGGTGCTTGGGCGCCACATGATGGGCGCCAACGGCACGGGCCCGGAGATCGTCGGCGTAGTGGAGCCTGGGTTCAAGCTCATTCTGCCGGACCGCCCCAATCCCGAAGTCTGGATCGCAAACGACCGCGGCTACGACGCGCCCAATCGCGATGCCCTCATGCTGCAGGTGGTTGCCCATCTTCGTCACGGTGTTACGCCGGACACAGCCCGCGCGTACACACGGGTTGGTCTTTGGCAAAGCACGCTTGTCAACGAAGTGCGTCCGGCGATACTCGCCATTTTTGGCGCGGTCATCTTTCTGCTACTGATCGCCTGTGCGAATGTAGCGAACCTCCTGTTGGTTCGCGTGTCTTTGCGTGATCATGAAATCGCCGTTCGATCGGCACTCGGGGCCCGCGCCGGCCGCCTCACGCGCCAACTGCTCGCCGAAGCTGTCTTACTATGTGGGCTGGGGACTTCGTTCGGCGTCGCACTCGCATGGATTGCCGTCCGCGAAATCCTGGTGCTCGCTCCCGCGGACCTGCCGCGCCTTCAATCCGCGTCGATCGATTGGCGCGTGCTTGCATTCTCAGCCTTGGCGGGCTTGGTTGAATCCGCGGTCCTGGGCCTGCTTCCCGCGTGGCGCGCCATCCGCTCCGGCATCATGGACGTGATTCGGGGCTCCGAACGGTCCTCCCAGCGGCCGTCCGGTGGGCTGTTACGCTCGGCCGTGATCGTCGGTGAGGTCGCGCTCTCGTTCGTTCTGCTCATCGGCTCCGGCCTGATGGTTCGCAGCTTCCTCGAACTCCGCCGCGTGAACCCCGGCTACGATCCTCACGGTCTGCTGACATTCCTGCCGGTTGGCGACGCACACGATTTCCAGCGGCCGCAGCGCCGCATTGGGTTCCTGCTCGCTCTCGAAGACCGCCTGCGCGCGATCCCCGGCGTGCAGAGCGTGGGCGCAGCTACCGGCCTGCCGCTGCACACCGCCGGTTCCGCAATCGGCATTCAATGGGGCACCGACCGAATTCCCGCCGACCCCTTCCGCAACGCCGATCTTCCCACCGTACTCCCCGGATATTTCGAAACCCTGCGCTCGCGTGTAGTGGAGGGCCGAACTTTTAGCGAAGTGGACAATCTCGAGCAACGTCCCCTCGCCGTCATCGACCAGCAGCTTGCCGCGAAGGCGTTTCCCAACCAATCCGCTATCGGCAAACGGCTGTTCGTCCGCGTCCCGGATCCACAGTGGCTCGAAATCATCGGGGTTGTCGAGCATCAGCGCCTCGGTTCTCTGGTCGACCCAGGCCGCGACCAGATTTTTATGTCGGATGGATGTTGGGGTATCGGCATATCGCGCCACTGGGCCTTGCGCACAAACGGCGATCCGGAGAATTTAGCGCCTCTCGTTCGCGATGCGATTGCGAGGTTTGCACCGGGACGGCTTGCCATCACCGAAATGCAGACGATGGACACGACGGTGCAACAAGCGCAGACCGCTACTCGTTTCCAGTTGCTGCTCATCGCGATTTTCGCGGCAATTTCGGCTCTCCTCGCGGCTGTGGGGCTCTACGGCGTACTAGCCAGTGCCGTTCGTCAGCGCACACCTGAAATCGGAGTCCGTATGGCGCTCGGCGCGACACCGGCGACTATCTTCAAACTGGTAATCGGCCGCGGACTCGCACTCAGCTCCGCCGGCATTGTTGTCGGCATAGTCGCCGCCGCGGTTTTGACCCGCGCAATCTCGAGCATGCTCGTCGGAGTAAAACCGACAGATCCCGCAACCTTCGCGGCGATAGCCGTGCTCTTCCTGCTGATCGCAGCTCTATCGAGTTGGGTCCCCGCCCACCGCGCTGCCGCCCTGGACCCCATCACCGCCCTTCGCGACGAATAATGCAAGCGGCCGCCCAGTGTCGCAGCGGACGTAGGACAGGTTTGCAACCTGCATTACGGGAATTGTGCGAAGCTCTCAGTAGATGAAAGCAGTCTTCCTATTACTCGCGAGCGCCGTGGCGGCGTTCGCCGCACAACCATTTGCCGGGCGTTGGGACCTGACGGTCCAGACCCCGAAAGAGACGTACCCTTCCTGGATGGAATTCGCAGAGAAGGAAGGCAAGCCCGAGGTAAGAATCGTGGGGCGCGTGGCGAGTGTGCACCCGGCGACGAATCTGAAGGTCGAAGGCGGCCAGATGACGTTTTCCACCGACGAGTGGTTCGGCAAACCGATTAAGGTCGAGTGGGAGATGAACGTCAAGGGTGGCAAACTGACGGGAACCCAGAAGCGGGCGGACGGCGTTGAGGGCGAAATCGCCGGGGTTCGCGCGCCGGCGTTGAAGCGCAAGGCTCCGTCGGCATGGGGCAGGCCCGACTCCCTGTTCAACGGCAACGACATGTCGGGATGGATTCCCGACAACGAGGCTGAGAATCACTGGAGGGCCCAGGATGGGGCGATGGTGAATCTAAAGGCAGGGGCAAATATCCGCACGGTGCGGAAGTTCGATGATTTCCGGCTGCACATCGAGTACAACTGTCCCAAGGGCGGGAACAGCGGCGTCTATCTGCGCGGGCGGGACGAGATACAGGTGGAATATGAGCCGGCGGGCACGAATGACAAGTTCCATGGCATGGGATCGCTTTATGGGTTCATTGCTCCGGCGGTAGAAGTGGCGCCGCAGCCGGGCCAATGGGAGACCTACGACGTCACTCTGGTGGGACGGACCGTGACCGTGATCCGCGATGGACAGACGATTATTGATAATCAGGAGATTCCCGGGATCACGGGAGGCGCGCTAGACAGCCATGAGGGCGAGCCTGGGCCGCTTCTGATTCAGGGGGATCACACCGGAGGAATGAAGTACCGCAACATTACAATCTCCGTGCCGCAGCGCTGATCAGGGTCGAAAACTCCAACCAGGCATTCAGCCTACCTTTGGACTTCACCGAGCAAGGACAGACGAAACCGCCTGTCCCACCTTTGTTGTCATCCACTTTTGTGGACCGGCGGTCCATGGCGACGGTCGAAAACCAGGCCCACAAAACCCCGCTACGGCTGTTTCTTGAGAATGTAGACGTAGTCGTTCAGGCCGATAGCGGCGGTGGAGGGATCGATGAAGTGATAGTCGATTTCGTTCCCGCAGCCGGTTTCCAGGGTTTTGAAGGTCTTGCCGTGAAAGCCGACGCCGGCCGCAACCTTAACCGGGTCCACCGATTTGTCGCGCTCGTGCATTTCGCCGAACGCGCCCTGAAACAAGTAGTCGGCGGGGTAATCTTTCACCTGGTACTTCGCTTTGGGGCAGGTGAAAGCTCGCGGGCCGCGGGTGCCGGTCGCAGTGATCGTAACGGTCTTGCCGACCAGCGATTTCATTTCGGCGGGATCGGGCGTTCGGTCTTTTGGATTAGCCCAGGGAGCAACAGTCGCGGATTCGATTTTCCACGTACCGAGATAGAACGTCTGGGTCGCGGCGGACCCCAGGAACAGCAGCGCTGCCAAGATCACTTAACAATCATACTCAAGCGGGCAGAAGCTGTTGAACACTGCTCAGGAACGTCTCCGCGGTAAATGGCTTTTGAAGAAACTCGACTCTTCCCGGAGCGAGGTCCTCATCGCTCAGCAACCCTCGTTTCCGTAGTTCACTGAGGCTGAACCCACTGATGAATAACAGTCGCATGAGTGGCTGCAACGGCTTCACCTGGCGGACTACCGCCGGCCCGTTCGTTACCTTCAAGATGACGTCGGCGACCAGTAAATCGATGCTCGACTGCAGGCGTTGGCACCAATTCAACGTGCAGGATTCATCTTCGCATTCTATGACCTTGGCCTGTGTTTTTTCCAGAATCGCATGTAAAACGAGCAGCGTATTGGCATCGTCATCAAGCAAAAGGATTGTCGGAGTACTCATCGGATTGTAAATTCGCGCGGCGGCAGGTTCAACGCGATGCGACCTGCACCTTGAGACAGTCGGGGCACGTTCCGTGCGTGAAGTCCGCCTCGGAATGACGCGTAATGAAGGCCTCGAGCTGATCCCAACTTCCATCGGCGTCACGAATCCGTTTGCAAACCGAGCATACGCGCAGCAGCCCCCGCAGGTTAGCGAGTTCCCGCTCGTGCGCTTCATCGAGGGCGCGCTGCGCCTCGATGCGCTCCGTGACGTCGATACAACTCCCTATGTAGCCCTTAAACTCGCTGTTTTCGCCATAAAACGGGACGCCACGGTCAAAAATCCACCGATATAGACCGTCATGACGTTTGAGGCGATAGTGCATTTCAAAGATCTCGCGGTTGGAAAATGCGCGGAGGTAGGTTTCCAGGCAGGATTGATAATCGTCGGGATGCACACCCTCGGCCCAACCGTTGCCGCACTCCGCTTCCATCGGCCGGCCGCGAAAACTGAGCCATCGCTCATTAAAGTAATCGCACTCTGCCGTGGTATTCGCGCGCCAGATCATAATCGGCGCCTGCTCTACGAGAAACTGATATTCTACCGCTGACAGCATAGTTGTCCCGGGCTTGCCGGGCATCGCATTCTGTTAGAGTCCGACGTTAGAGGAAGTTATACAAGAATTGCGTGGTCAGCTAGCGGCGCTTGGTCCGGCGGCCGCTTTCTTCGGGGCTCTGAGCGGTGGTCGGGGTCAACTGGATGACCGGGATCAGCGAACGCTTGGGCTCTTCGCCCGGCGCTTTGGCGCGCCACGCCAGTTCCTGATTGAGGGAGGATACGAACTCCTCAATCTGCTTCTGCATGGCGGCCATCTTTTCGCGCATGTTCAGAATGATCTCGACGCCGGCCAGGTTCACGCCCAGCTCGCGCGTGAGCTTCAGAATGACTTCGAGGCGCTCCAGATCGTCGTCGGTATACAACCGGGTATTGCCGTCGCTCCGGGACGGCGTCAGCAGACCCTCGCGTTCGTAAAGACGCAACGTCTGAGGGTGGATCTGGTACTGCTCCGAAACCGCGGAGATCATGTAAGCGGCTTTCGATCGACCCTTAGCCATGGTTCACCTTGCTCCAAATATCTTCACGTGGATCTTCGGGATGGAGGTGCGACAGCTCTCGAAGGATCTCGCGCGTGCGTTCGTCCTGTGCCTTGGGCGCTTGAATCTGGACCTCGACGATCTGGTCGCCGCGCGTTCCTTTGCGTCCGTTCATCACGCCGCGCTCCCGCAGGCGGAACTTCTGACCGTTTTTCGTGCCTTGCGGGACTTTGAGAAGCGCGCGCCCATCGATGGTCGGCACTTCGATTTTTGCCCCGAGCCCTGCTTCGCTGACCGTGATGGGGACCTGGATTTCGATGTTGTCGCCGTCGCGATGAAAGAAGGCATGCTCCTCCACGCGAATAGTGATGTAGAGGTCGCCGGCGGGCCCGCCGAGATGGCCCGAGTTGCCTTTGCCCCCGACACGCAGTCGGGAACCGGAGGTGACGCCTTGCGGAATGCGAACCTCGACAGATTCCGCTCGCGAGAGCCGGCCGTCGCCGTGGCAGGTAGGGCAGACGTTCTTCAGCCGGCCCTTGCCATCGCATCGCGGGCAAGTGAGGCTGAATTTCATAGCCCCCGCCATCTGCGTGACGGTTCCCTTGCCGTCGCACTCGGGACAGACTGCCGTGCTTCCGCCCGATGTGCCGGCCCCTCCACAGGTTTCGCAGGTTTCCTGACGTGAGATGTTGAGCTTCACCTGGGTACCCCGCATGGCTTCCCAGAAGCCGATATTGAGCGCGTATTCGAGGTCGGCGCCCTTCTCGGCATGCGCCGCTTCCTCATGGCGGCCGCCGAAGAACTGGCTGAAGATGTCGCGGAAGCCTCCCGCGCCACCGTAGCCGCCAGTCTCGGGGGCGCCCCCGCTCCTGTGCTGCTGCTGGTTGATGAACTCCGAAAAATCAAAGCCGCCGAAGTCGGGCCCCGGACTGTGTCTTGAGGAGCCGGGGCCAGGTCCGCCACCCGGAGGGATGTTGTCGGAATAGAAGCCGTACTGGTCGTAGACCTGGCGCTTCTTTGCGTCGCTCAGGACGTCGTAGGCTTCCTGAACCTGTTTGAACTTCTCTTCAGCGGCTTTGTCGCCGGGATTCAGATCGGGATGATACTTCCGCGCCAGCTTACGGTACGCCTTGCGAATCTCGTCGTCTTTGGCGCCCCGGGAAACACCGAGCGTGTCGTAATAATCGTGTTTCGATGTTGCTGGCATGGCCTTTCTTTACTTCTTGTCTTCGACGTCGACAAATTCGGCGTCGACCACGTTGTCTTTCTTCTCGGAGTCGGGGGTTTTTCCGTCGCCTGCCGGACCGCCCTGCTGCGTTCCACCCGTTCCGCCCTGACCACCGGCCTGCGAAGAAGCTTTGTACATGGCTTCGGCAAGCTTGTGGCTGGCGGTCTCGAGTTTCGAGGTGGCCTGGTTGATGCGGTCTACGCCGCCTTCCTGCATGGCGCGCTTGGTTTCCTCGAGCGCGGTCTCCACGGCTTTGGCGTCGTCCGCGCTGACCTTGTCACGGTGCTCTTTCAGCATCTTCTCGATGTTGTAAACCATCGCGTCGGCGCGGTTGCGGGACTCGATCTCTTCCTTCTTCTTACGGTCGTCCGCGGCATGGGACTCGGCGTCCTTGGCCATCTTCTCCACTTCGTCCTTGCTGAGTCCCGAAGAGGAGGTGATGGTGATCTTTTGCTCGTTGTTGGTCGCCTTGTCGCGCGCGCTTACGTTGATGATGCCGTTGGCATCGATGTCGAATGTAACTTCAACCTGCGGCACTCCGCGCGGGGCCGGTGGGATTCCAATCAACTGGAAGACGCCCAGCAGCTTGTTGTCGGCTGCCATGGCGCGCTCGCCCTGGTAGACCTTGATTTCCACCGAGGTCTGGTTGTCGGCCGCAGTCGAGAAAACCTCGCTCTTGCGGGTTGGAATGGTGGTGTTGCGTTCGATCAGCCGCGTGAACACGCCGCCGAGGGTTTCGATTCCCAGCGACAGGGGTGTCACGTCGAGCAGGAGCACGTCCTTTACTTCGCCGCCCAGAACGCCGCCCTGAACCGCCGCGCCCACCGCGACCACTTCGTCGGGGTTCACGCTCTTGTTCGGTTCCTTGCCGAACAGGTTGCGGACGATCTCCTGGACTTTCGGGATACGAGTCGAGCCGCCGACCAGGACCACTTCGTCGATTTGGGAAGGGTTCACGCCCGCATCGGACAGGGCCTTTTTGCAAGGCTCGATGGAACGGTCGAGAATGTCGGCCACCATCTCCTGGAACCGCGCGCGGGTCAGCTTGATGTTCATGTGCTTCGGACCGCTGGCGTCGGCCGTCAGGAACGGCAGGTTGATTTCGGTTTCGAGAACCGTGGACAGCTCGATTTTTGCCTTTTCGGCCGCTTCCTTCAGGCGCTGGAGAGCCATCTGGTCGCGGGAAACGTCAACACCGGTATCCTTCTTGAATTCCTGGATCAGCCAGTCGATGATGCGCTGGTCGATGTTGTCGCCGCCGAGGTGGGTGTCACCGTTGGTCGACTTCACTTCCACTACGCCGTCGCCGACTTCGAGGATCGAGATATCGAACGTGCCGCCGCCGAAATCGTAAACGGCGATCGTCTCGTTCTTCTTCTTGTCGAGTCCGTAGGCAAGGGCGGCTGCGGTCGGCTCGTTGATGATACGCATCACCTCGAGACCGGCGATCTGGCCGGCATCCTTGGTCGCCTGCCGCTGCGCGTCGTTGAAGTATGCAGGTACGGTGATGACGGCCTTGGTGACCTTCTCGCCCAGGTACGCTTCCGCAGCTTCCTTGAGCTTGCCGAGGATCATGGCCGAGATCTCCGGCGGCGAGTACTTCTTGCCCGAGATTTCTACGCGGGCGTCGCTGTTCTCGCCGGAAACGACCTTATAAGGGACGAGCTTCATTTCCTGGTTCACTTCGTTGAACCGGCGTCCCATGAAGCGTTTAATGGAGTAGATGGTGTTTTCGGCGTTGGTAACCGCCTGCCGTTTCGCGACCGTGCCGACCAGACGCTCTCCGTTTTTCGTGAACGCGACGACGGATGGAGTGGTGCGGCCACCCTCCTGGTTGGGGATCACGACCGGCTGGCCACCCTCCATGACCGCCACGACGGAGTTGGTCGTTCCCAAGTCTATACCTATGATTTTGCTCATGTTGTTCTGATAACCTCCCGGCTCGGGCCGCCTCCGATCCGGAGGTCAGGCCGGTATTTAGCCTGATACCAGTATCAAACATGAGTGTCGGATTGTCAAGTTCTTTTGCCGGTTGTCTACTCAGGAACGCTGGAGCTGTAAAGGCAACTGGCGCAAGCGTTTACCGGTGGCGGCGAAAATGGCGTTGGCGATCGCGGGAGCCACGTGAGGCACGGCATGCTCTCCGAAGCCTCCTGGGCGGGCATCGCTGGCTAGCAGGTGCGTCTCGATCTTAGGCATTTCGTTCATGCGGGTGACGCGGAAGTCGTGATAGCCGGTTTGAACCGCGCTGCCGTGGCGGAAATCGATTTTGCCGTGGAGGGTGGCAGACAAACCCCAGGTAATGGCGCTCTCAACCTGGCCCTCGACCCCCAGCGGGTTGATGGCTAAACCGCAATCGACGACGCATACGATTCGATGGATCCTCAAGTCGGAGAGGTCTTTGGCGGTCGAGACTTCGGCCACTTGGGCGATATAACTGCCGGCATGGTAAGAGTTGATGGCGAGCCCACGGCCTGAGAGGCGACCGGGCATGCGGAAGGGCGTCGTCCAAGAGGACTTTTCGCGTACGGCTTCGAGGACACGAATCATGCGGGCGCGGTCGATTTTGAGCTCGCCCAGCGTAATCACGTCCCCGGGCTGCAGCAGTTCGATGCGGAGTTCGAGCGGGTCGCGGCCGAGCTCGTGCGCCACCTCGTCGAGGAACGACTCTCGCGCGAAGATGGTCGGCGGGTACTCGACGGCTCGCCAGGACCCCGTTGGCACGGGGCTGTCGACAGGCACGAAATCCACTTTCAGGTTGGGGAAGTTGTAGAAGGTATCGAAGGACCCCCAGGGAGACTCGTCCTTGGCATAGTGCTGGAGATCCTTCTTCTCTTCCGCCGTCGGGAGGCCAAACATGGAAAGGTCCGAGCCGATGGACTTATGCTCCCAGGAGTGGATCTTGCCGCCGGCGATGGTCGCGCTGAGCCTATCGATGGAGGCCGGGTGGAAGAACCCGTTCCGCATGTCATCGCCGCGGGTCCAGACGACCTGGACCGGCTTGCCGATGAGCTTCGATGTCTCGACCGCCTCGTCAACGTAGTCGACAAAGAGGCGCCGGCCGAAGCCTCCTCCCATCAATGTCGTGTGTACCGTGATCGCTTCGGCAGGGAGCCCGAGGAATTTGACGATGTTGTCGCGGGCGGTTTCGGGCGTTTGGGAGGGAGCCCATACTTCGCAGGAGTCGTGACGGACGTCCGCGATGGCGTTCATCGGTTCGACGGGGGCATGCGCCTGGAAGGGGAAATGGTAGGAGGCGTCTATCTGACGAACCGGCGCGGTCGGCGTGGTTGAATCGGACTCGCGGCGGATGGGATAACCGTGCTCGGCGGCGGCCGATTGCAGGGTGTCGACGAACCTGGCGGAGTCGAAATCGCCGGACGGGCCGCGCTGCCATTCCACTTTTAGGGCTTCGCGCCCCTTCATGGCGGCCCAGGTATGATCGGCAACCACGGCGACTCCTCCGAAGATTCCGCTGCGGACAGGGACGACGTGGCGCACTCCGGGAATCTCAAGCGCCTTTCCCGCTTCGAAACGGACGAGCTTGCCGCCGAGGTGCGGGCATCGCTCGATGACCGCGGTGAGCATACCGGGAACGCGGGCGTCGAGACCATAGACGGCTTTCCCGGTTACAATGTCGGGACCATCGACGCGCTTCCGTGGCTTGCCGATGTAGCGAAAATCTTTGGGGTCCTTCAGGACAGGCTTTTGCGGGACGGACTCCCGGGCAGCGAGTTCAACCAGATCACCGTAAGCGACCTTGCGGGAAGAGGGCGCGTGGACGACAAAGCTCCATTCAGCGCGACAGGTGGCGGGATCGACACCCCAACTACCGGCTGCCGCCGAGATGAGCATTTCGCGGGCTGCAGCCCCCGCACGGCGAAGACCCATGAAACTCGCTGAACTGCTGCCGCTGCCGCTGGTACGCAGGCGAATGCCCTTGAAGCGAGTGCCTGGCCAGGCTTGTTCGAGGTGTACTCGCGCGAGATCAGCCTCCAGCTCGTCGGCGAGCAGTGCGGTTAATGTCGTGCGAACGCCCTGACCCATTTCGGATCGCGTCATCCAGAGCGTGATGGTGTTGTCCGGCGTGATTTGAATGAAGGCGTTTGGCTCGAATCGGGTTACTGAGGTGGCTGCGGTGGAGCGCTCGGGAAGCCAGAACGCGAGCGCGAAAGCGGAACCGCTTTGGAGGAAAGCGCGGCGATTCATGCTCGCCTCTTGAGTTCCGCGGCGCGTTGAATGGCGCGGCGCATTCTTTGATAGGTGCCGCAGCGGCACACCAATTCGGACATCGCGGCGTCAATTTCGGCCACCGTTGGATTTGTATTTTTGCGAAGCAATGCCGCGGCGGTCATAATCATGCCGGGCTGACAATAGCCGCATTGCGCCACGTCCTCGTCGAGCCAGGCTTGCTGGCAGGGGTGAAGCGATGCGCCGGAGAGGCCTTCGATAGTGGTGTAACTCTTGCCTTGCGCGTCCGATGCGGCGATTTGACAGGAGCGTACGGCGTTGGCTCCCTCGTGAATGGTACAGGCTCCGCAGATGCCGGCCCCGCAGCCGTACTTCGTTCCCGTGAGTTGAAGGAGATCGCGAAGGATCCAGAGGAGCGGCATGTCGGGCGGGGCGTCGACCGTGTGCTTGCGGCTGTTGATGGTGAGGGTGTAGCTGGGCAAGGGTAATCCTTTTATAAGAGACGCAGGTCCACGAGGCTTGGTTAGAGTGCAAAGTCGGACAGCATGTTGCGAATTCGAACACAATTCTCCGGACGAAGGTCGAACTGCGTGGATAATTTGTGGCAGCCGGCGTGCCAAGGGGAATCCCGTGCAAAATGTCGGCCTCGACCTTAAGCAGAGCTTGCGCGCTCTTCGCAAAACGCCGGGATTCACATTGACGGCCGTAACCTGTATAGCCGTCGGTATCGGCGCGACCAGCACCATGTTCAGCCTGGTGGATGCGGCGCTGCTGCGGCCGCTGCCGTTTGATGATGCCGAACGGATTGTGGCGGTATCGGAACGGCCACCGCGTTACCCGCGCAATACCGTTTCGCCGCCGACTTACCGCGACTGGCGCGAGCAGAATCATGTTTTCGAGGAGATGGGTGCCACAGCTTCGGCCAACCGTACCCTGACAGAGCAAGGCGAACCAGTGCGCCTGGAAGGGCAGCAAATCACAGCGTCCTATCTTGCGGTACTTCGCGCGAAGCCGTCCGCGGGGCGACTATTTTCCGAGGCCGAGGAGCGGGAACCGCTCGTCCTCATCAGCAATCGTCTATGGCAGCAGCGTTTTGGGGGAAGCGCCTCCACCATTGGAAGTTCGATAACGCTGGACGGACATCCTCTCACGGTGATCGGCATTATGCCCGCGACTTTCCGGGTGTTGGGCGATCCGGATGTTTGGATGCCGCTACCGCTCGACCGGGGCGCGACCAATCGAGGATCGCACATTCTGCGCGTGTACGCTCGAATGAAAGCGGGAATCACGGTGGAGCAGGTGAACGCGGAAATGGGCGGCATAGCGGAGCGAATCGCGACTCAGTATCCGCAAACCAACGCGGGTTGGGGCGTGACCGTCGATTCGCTGAGATCGTACGTTGTGGGGACCGATCTGCGGACGACGGCTCTTGCTCTTTTTGCCGGAGTCGGACTACTGCTGCTGCTTTCGTGCGCGAACGTGGCGAATCTGCTGATCGTGCGGGGTAGCGGCCGCGCGTGGGAGATCGGGGTTCGCACGGCTCTGGGGGCCAGTCGCGGGGCAATCGTGCGGCAAATGCTCATTGAAACCTTGCTGTTCACGTTGTGCGGCGGGGTGGCGGGTTTGTGGATCGCCAGTGCGCTGGTAGAGTTCGCTCCGCGCCTGCTACCGGTGGGAACGCTGCCGGCCGCCGTTGCACTACGGCTCGATGGACGGGTCGTGGCATTTACAGTGGGCGCGTGCCTGTTCACTGCGGTGCTATCCGGATTAGGCCCGGCATGGGCGTCGTCGGCTGCGAGTCTGACGAACGCGATACGATCCGGCGGACGGAGTATTACATCGCGCATGCCAGTTCGCGACCTGCTGGCTGCGGCGCAGATCACGTTGGCGGTAGTGCTGCTGGCGGGCGCGGGCCTGCTGGTGCGCACACTGCTGCGCCTCGAAGGGGCCGAACGAGGATACGAGCGTGGGAGCGTTTTGACGATGCGTTTCAGCCTGCCTGCCGCCACCTATCCCACGACCGAGCGTACAACTCAATTCATGCAGTCGGTTGAAAGTGAGTTAAGCGGCATGCCTGGAATCAGGGCGCTGGGATTCAGCGTGGATCTGCCGCTCGATGGATGGAGCTTTGGAGAGTCGTTTGAAGTCGTCGGGAAGCCGGTGCCGAACGCGGCTCGCCCCTTTGCGCATTTTCAATTTGCGAGCCCGGGATATTTCGACGCCATCGGTATTCGAATGATCCGGGGAAGGCCGTTTGACACACGGGACACAGCGCATTCGGAACCGGTGTGCATTGTGAACGAGGAGTTCGCCCGAAGATATTTAAGCGAGCGGGATCCCCTCACCTGGTCCATCAATACACAGGGAGCGGCGAGGCAGGTGGTGGGAATCATCCGGCAGGTGAAGGTGCAAGGGCCCGCGGACGCGAACTCCCTGGAGATCTACGTTCCCAACACGCAGTTTAATGTCCCGGGGGTGGCACTGGCGGTGCGGACCGTGGGTGCGCCAAGAGAAACGTTGAGCACGGTTAAGGCAGCGGTAGCGCGGGTGGATCGGAATCTCGCAATCACGAAGGTGCGGACGCTGGACGATATCGCAGACGAATCGGTGGTTCGGCCGCGATTCCGGGCGGGCCTGGCAGCGGCCTTCGGGCTTGCCGCGCTGGTGCTTGCAGCGTTAGGTGTGTATGGCGTGCTGGCGTTTACGGTGAGCCAGCGCGTCCGGGAGTTTGGGATCAGGGCCGCGCTCGGGGCCTCATCGGGCGACCTGGTCCGGCACGTTCTGGGAATTGGGGGACGGATCGCGGGTGCTGGCGTGATCGCCGGAGTAGTGTTTTCGGCGCTGCTGACGAGGTCGCTTGCCAGTTTTCTGTTTGATGTTAAGACCTACGACCCGGTGACCTTCGCGCTGGTTCCGTTATTGATGATTGGCGTTGCAGCGGTGGCGTGTTCGCTACCAGCACGGCGCGCGATGGGGGTGGATCCGGTTACTGTGCTGCGAAATGATTGACACGGTGTTTCGGCGGAACAGGTTACCCAAACCGATCGTACCGAGATTAGGATATCGAATGGAGGGTAATTTGGATGCAGAATTTTTGGGTTGGCTCGGTGGGGCGTACGAATTGGGCCGCTGCGGCGCGGGCGCTTGCCGTCGTTGCACTTGTCGTTCCGCTGATGGCCCAAAGCACCGATCGACTGGTGGCGAAGAACGTGTCGATTGTGCAGACCAATTTCAAGGGCAGGGGAGCAGTTCAGGTTATAGCTAAAGAGGGTGCGTCGAACGCGACGTCATATGCGGTAGTCAAGGACGCATCTTTTCGCGATGGCGTCATCGAGGTGGATTTGGCCGGCCAGCCGTCTGCCGGGGCGTTTGAAGGGGCGCGGGGGTTTATCGGCGTCGCGTTTCGCATCCAGGGCGATGGGCGCTACGAGTACATCTATTTGCGGCCAACAAATGGGCGGTCGGATGATCAGGTGAGGCGTAATCATTCCACCCAATACAGCTCGTTTCCGGATTTCGATTTCGCGCGGTCGCGTCAGGAAGCTCCCGAGAAGTTCGAGTCTTACGTGGATTTGCAGCCGGGCGTCTGGACAAAGTACAAAATTGAGGTCGAGGGCCGGAAGGCGAGGCTTTACGTGCACGGAGGGGAGCAGCCCTGCCTCGTTGTCAGCGATCTCAAGATGGAGCCTCGGGCGGGCGGGGTCGCGCTGTGGGTCGGGCCGGGGACCGAAGGGTATTTTTCGAATTTGAAGATTACGGCTAAATAAGAGGGATATTATCGGCTGCATTCACGCGTTTCCTGGTTCGCCCCCTGAGTTTTGATCCGCCGACCATGCGGCGGTTCCCGGTTGTACTCCGCTCGCAGCTTGAGATTCCGCTGATCGCTTTGGTCTCATTTCCGGGGCGTAAAAGGCTTGCTGTTCAGCCAGTATTCGTGAGTTGTTCGGAAATCCCGGCCCAGACGAAGCGGTTTCACCTGTAGTCGAGCGTCGCCCGGTTCCAATGGCGTTGATATTGACGTCTCGTTTAATAGCGGTCAGTGCGTGCGCGGAATCGAGTGCGGTTTGCCATTGAAGAAGGGCAGGCGAAACCGCCTGCCCCACCTTCAAAAGGAAAAGGCACCGGAGGGTGAGTCCGGTGCCTTTGCTTAATCGAAACTGGTCCGCCGTTACTCCGCCAGAGTTTCCTCGCCCGGCTCCTCGGCCAATCCACCCGTATAAATCGATCGCGCATCCTCGTCGTACATGGACAGATCCGCCGCCAATGTCTCCTCTGGCGCTGGCTCTTCCTCCACCACATCCTCCCCGGCAATCTTCACGGAGCGGTAATACTCCATGCCGGTGCCGGCCGGGATGAGGCGGCCCATGATGACGTTCTCCTTAAGACCACGCAGGTAGTCCACCTTGCCGTTGATCGCGGCTTCGGTGAGCACTCGCGTCGTCTCCTGGAAGGACGCCGCCGAGATGAACGAGTCGGTCGAAAGCGAGGCCTTCGTGATACCCAGCAGCACGGGTTTCCCGCTCGCCGGACGTCCGCCCGCTTCGATCACTCGATTATTCTCTTCGCGGAATTTGAACTTATCGACAACTTCTTCCGGCAGAAACTCGGTGTCGCCGATATCGTCCACCTTCACCCAGCGCATCATCTGTCGCGAGATGACTTCCAGGTGCTTGTCGTTGATATTGACGCCCTGCAGCCGATAAACCTCCTGAATTTCATTCACGAGGTACTTCTGCAGTTCCTTCTCGCCGAGTACGGCCAGAATGTCGTGCGGGTTGCGCGGACCGTCCATCAGCGGATCGCCCGCCCGGACGCGCTCGCCTTCCTGCACGTTGATGTGAACACCGCGCGGCATAGCGTATTCGCGGACTTCGCCGTCTTCGCCGACGATCGAAACCTTGCGCTGGCCCTTGCTCACTTCGCCGTACTTCACCTGGCCGTTGATCTCGGCGATGATCGCGGTTTCACGAGGCTTGCGGGCTTCGAACAGTTCGACCACGCGCGGCAGACCGCCCGTGATGTCCTTGGTCTTGGTAGTCGCACGCGGAATCTTCGCCAAAACGTCGCCCGCGTGGATTGTTTCGCCGTCGTTCACCATCAGGTGAGCGTGGGTCGGCATCAGGTAGCGCTTTTCATCCGACCGGCCGCCGCCTTCAGGACGAACGATGATGGTCGGAATGCGCTTTTCTTCCTGCGAATCCGTCACCACCCACTGCGACATGCCAGTGATTTCGTCCACCTGCTCGGCGATGGTCAATCCTTCGAGCAGATCCTTAAAGTGAACCACGCCCGTGACTTCGGTCAGGATCGAGAAGGTGTACGGGTCCCACTCCAGCAGGACCTGGTTGGCCTTCACCGGCGCGCCGTCCTCGAAGTGGATCTTGGCGCCGTACACAACCGGGTAGCGTTCGCGCTCGCGGCCCTTTTCGTCAAGCACCGCGATGATGCCGTTGCGGTTCATCGCGATCAGCTCGCCCTTGGCGTTGCGAACCGTCGTGATGCCGAGGAACTTCACAAAACCGTCGGTCTTGGTGTCCTGCTTCGACTGTTCGCTGGAGCCGGTCGCCGTGCCGCCGACGTGGAACGTACGCATGGTGAGCTGCGTTCCGGGTTCGCCGATGGACTGAGCCGAGATGATACCGACCGCTTCGCCGCGCTCCACCAGGCGCCCGGTCGCGAGGTTGCGGCCGTAGCAAAGCTGGCAGACGCCGCGCTTCGATTCGCAGGTCAGCACCGAGCGGATCTTGACGCGCTCGATACCGGCCGCCTGAATTGCCGCCGCGAGTTCTTCGGTGATCTCCTCGTTCACGTGAACGATGATGTTGCCTTCGTAATCGTGCTGATCTTCGAGAGCCACACGGCCGACGATACGGTCGCGGAGAGGCTCGATGATTTCACCCGATTCAATGATCGGCTCGACATAGATGCCGTCGCCGGTGCCGCAGTCGTCCTCCGTCACGATGACGTCCTGCGCCACGTCGCAGAGGCGGCGGGTCAGGTAGCCCGAGTCGGCGGTCTTCAGAGCGGTGTCGGCCAGACCTTTACGCGCGCCGTGCGTTGAGATGAAGTACTGCAGCACGTTCAGGCCTTCGCGGAAGTTGGCCGTAATGGGGGTCTCGATAATTTCGCCCGACGGCTTGGCCATCAAGCCGCGCATACCGGAAAGCTGGCGGATCTGCTGTTTGGAACCGCGTGCGCCGGAGTCGGCCATGATGTAAATCGGGTTGAGGTAGCGGCCGGTGCGGTCGTCCTCTTCCATGGTCTTGAACATTTCGTCGGAGACACGTTCCGTGACCTTCGACCAGATTTCAATAATCTTGTTGTAGCGTTCGCCCTGCGTGATAGCGCCTTCCTGGTACTGCTGGCGCACTTCGATGACCTGCTTTTCGGCGTCGCGGACGAGCTTTTCCTTTTCGTCCGGGACCACCATGTCGTCGATGCCGATGGAGATGCCGGCGCGGGTCGCGTAGAGGAACCCGAGCTTCTTCACCTCGTCCAGCATCGAAACGGTGATCTGCAGGCCGAACTTCAGGTAGCAGTATTGAACGAGCTGCGAGAGACCCTTCTTCTTCAGCAAGCCGTTGATGAAGGGCATTTCGTCGGGCAGCACGTCATTGAGAATCACGCGGCCGACGGTGGTGTCCATATATTGCTTGGCGAACTCGATCGGCTCGGTGTGCAGAATGTTCTGCGAGTCGAACGCCTTCACCAGGTCGATGACGCGGCCGGTGTAACGCAACTTGATGGGAGTCAGCGTTTCCACTTCGCCCATTTCGAGCGCGATCAGCACGTCGTCAGGAGACGCGAACGTGCGGCCTTCACCCTTGGTTCCGGGACGCGCTTTGGTCAGATAGTAAAGCCCGAGCACCATGTCCTGAGTCGGAACGGCGATCGGAGCGCCATGCGCCGGCGACAGGATGTTGTTCGAAGCCAGCATCAGGGTGGAGGCTTCGATCTGCGCTTCGGGCGACAGCGGAATGTGAACGGCCATCTGGTCGCCGTCGAAGTCGGCGTTAAACGCGGTGCAGGTCAACGGGTGCAGCTTGATGGCTTTGCCTTCGACCAGCACCGGCTCGAACGCCTGAATGCCGAGGCGGTGCAGCGTGGGAGCGCGGTTCAGCAGAATGGGATGGTCCTTGATGACCTCTTCGAGAATGTCCCAAACCACCGGATCCTGCTGCTCGACGAGTTCCTTGGCCTGCTTGATGGTGGTGCAATGGCCGCGCTGCTCGAGCCGGTGATAGATGAACGGCTTGAACAACTCGAGAGCCATCTTCTTCGGCAGACCGCACTGGTGCAAACGAAGCTCGGGGCCAACCACGATGACGGAACGGCCGGAGTAGTCGACGCGCTTGCCGAGCAGGTTCTGGCGGAAGCGGCCCTGCTTGCCTTTCAGTGTGTCGGAAAGCGATTTCAGCGGGCGGTTGTTGGCGCCGCGCAGCACGCGGCCGCGGCGGCCGTTGTCGAACAACGCATCCACCGCTTCCTGAAGCATGCGCTTTTCGTTTCGCACGATTACGTCGGGTGCGTGCAATTCGATGAGCTTCTTCAGGCGGTTGTTGCGGTTGATAACGCGGCGATACAGGTCGTTGAGGTCGGACGTGGCGAAACGGCCGCCATCGAGCGGCACCAGGGGACGAAGTTCCGGCGGAATGACGGGAATGACGTCGAGAATCATCCATTCCGGCTTGTTACCGGACTTGCGGAACGATTCCACAACACGCAGGCGCTTGGCATACTTCAGCTTCTTCTGCTGCGAAGCTTCGGTCTTCATTCGCTCGCGGATTTCCTGGCTGAGGTACTCGACGTCGATCTTCTTGAGTAGTTCCTTGATGCCTTCGGCGCCCATCATGGCGACGAACTTTCCAGGAAATTCCTGGTCGAGCTGCCGCTTGCGCTCGTCGCTAATGACTTCGCCCTTGCCGATGCCAGGCACTTCACCCGGATCGACGATGACGAAAGCTTCGAAATAAAGAACGCGCTCCAGTTCGCGGAGCGTGATGTCGAGCAAATAACCGATACGGCTGGGGAGCCCTTTAAAGAACCAAACGTGAGAGCAGGGACTGGCGAGTTCGATGTGACCGAGGCGCTCGCGGCGCACGCGGGAAAGTGTGACTTCGACGCCGCACTTGTCGCAGATTACGCCGCGGTGTTTCATGCGCTTATATTTGCCGCACAAACACTCCCAGTCGGCGATAGGCCCGAAGATGCGAGCGCAGAATAGGCCGTCGCGCTCGGGCTTGAACGTCCGGTAGTTAATCGTTTCCGGTTTCGTCACTTCGCCATGCGACCAGCTTCGGATCTTCTCGGGAGAAGCCAAGCTGATACGTATGGAATCGAAGTCAGCGATCAAATTTGCTCTGTCGTACGGAGAGGAACGGTACATGTAATCTCCTAAGATCCCTTATCCAAGCCGCGACAAGCACGGATTGCCGCGGACATGACATCCGCGGCGATCCGTGCTGCTATGCGGCCAATTCAACTTAGTCAGCAGCCAGCGCGGTGTCGGCGATCTCGCGCGGCTTCTTCATCAGCTCAACGTCCAGACACAGGGACTGCAACTCGCGAATCAATACGTTGAACGACTCGGGCACGCCAGGTTCGGCGGCGGCTTCGCCTTTCACGATTGCCTCGTAGATCTTTGCGCGTCCGTATACGTCGTCGGACTTAGCGGTGAGCAACTCCTGGAGGACATATGCGGCGCCGTAAGCTTCGAGCGCCCAGACCTCCATTTCGCCGAAGCGCTGGCCGCCGAACTGCGCCTTGCCACCCAGCGGTTGCTGCGTGATCAGCGAGTACGGCCCGATGGAACGGGCGTGGATCTTGTCGTCCACGAGGTGCGACAGCTTCAGCATGTAGATGTAGCCGACGGTGACAGGCTGTTCGAAGAGTTGCCCGGAGATCCCGTCCCAAAGCCGGACCTTTCCGGAAGTCGGGAGGTTGGCAGCCTTGAGTTGGGTTTTAATGTCTTTTTCCGAAGCGCCATCGAACACGGGCGTTGCGAAATGCAAGCCCAACGCCTGCGCCGCCCAGCCGAGGTGCGTCTCCAGAATCTGTCCGACGTTCATACGAGAAGGAACGCCGAGCGGGTTGAGAACGATCTCGACCGGGGTGCCGTCAGGCAGATAGGGCATGTCCTCTTCGGGAACGATACGAGCGATCACACCCTTGTTGCCGTGCCGTCCGGCCATTTTGTCGCCAACGGAAAGCTTGCGCTTCATGGCGATGTAGACTTTGACGAGCTTGATCACGCCGGGAGGAAGTTCGTCGCCCTTGCGGAGCTTGGCAATCTTCTCTTCGGTGATCTTTTCCAGCACGGCAATCTGCCGTGAGGTCATTTCTTCGATTTCGTCGATCTGCTCGTTCATGCGGACGTCTTTGTTGGCGACGCGCATGCGTTTCAGGTCGCGGGCACGCATCTTTTCGATCAGATCGCGCGACAGCGGGGCGCCCTTCGAGAGCAGTTTCTTGTTGGTCTTTTCGTCGTGCAGGTCGGCAAGCACTTCCTTGCCGCTCAGCAGGTCGCTGAGGCGCTTGGCGCGCTCATCGTTGAGAATTCGCTTTTCGTCTTCGAGGTTGCGGTGCAGGCGCTCGACCTGGAATTCGAGAATCGCCTTGGAGCGCTCGTCGAGTTCCGCGCCTTTGCGCGAAAACACCTTGCAATCGACGATGGTGCCTTCAATACCCGGAGGGCAGTAGAGCGAGGCGTCCTTCACGTCGCCGGCCTTCTCGCCGAAGATCGCGCGGAGCAGTTTCTCTTCGGGCGTGAGCTGCGTTTCGCCCTTGGGCGTCACTTTGCCCACCAGGATGTCGCCCGGCTTCACGGTGGCGCCTATCCGAATGATGCCGCTTTCATCGAGGTTGCGGAGGAAGCTCTCGGCGATGTTCGGAATGTCGCGCGTGATTTCCTCGGGACCCAGTTTGGTGTCGCGAGCCTCGATTTCGAACTCTTCGATGTGAATCGAAGTGTAGTAGTCTTCCTTGACCAGCTTCTCGCTGACCACGATGGCGTCTTCGAAGTTGTACCCGCGCCATGGCATGAACGCCACGAGGACGTTTCGGCCAAGCGCCAGTTCGCCGTTTTCGGTGCAGGGACCGTCGGCAAGCACAGCACCTTTCTTCACGCGCTGGCCCTGGAAGACGATCGGCTTCTGGCTGATGCAGGTGTTCTGATTGGAGCGCTTAAACTTCGTGAGCTGGTAGATGTCGGCGCCGACCTCGCGGGAGAGCTGCCCTTCGTGCGAGCTGCCTTCCACACGAACGATGATGCGTTCGGAATCGACCGAATCCACCACGCCGGCGCGTTTGCAAATGACTACCGCGCCCGAGTCGCGAGCGGTGACGCGTTCCATACCGGTGCCGACATACGGCGCTTCGGCGCGCAGCAGCGGCACAGCCTGGCGTTGCATGTTCGATCCCATGAGGGCGCGGTTCGCGTCGTCGTTCTCGAGGAACGGAATCAGGCTCGCGGCTACCGACACGAGCTGTTTCGGGCTCACGTCCATGTACTCCACTTCGTCGCGATGCTGCAGGACGAAGTTGCCGGCCTGGCGGGCGTTCACGAGGTCGTTAATGATTCGCGAAGCCTCGTCGAGCTGAACGTTGGCCTGGGCGATGATGTACTTGTCTTCTTCCCAGGCCGAGAGGTAATCGGAGTGGGCTTCGAATTCAGCCGGCTGCTTGCCGGGCTTGAGGTCTGAGTTTGCCTTGTCGATTTCGGCGCGCGTGAGAACGTCCCCGACTTTGTACGAGGTATCGCCGGGGTTGAGTATCTTAGTCTCGTCCACGACGATGCCCTTCAGCACGCGGCGATACGGGCTTTCGATGAAGCCGTAGTCGTTGATGCGAGCGAAACAGGACAGCGAGGAAATCAGGCCGATGTTCGGACCTTCCGGCGTTTCAATCGGGCAGATGCGCCCATAATGCGTGGGGTGCACGTCGCGGACTTCGAATCCGGCGCGTTCACGGGAAAGACCGCCTGGTCCAAGGGCCGACAGACGCCGCTTATGGGTGATTTCAGAAAGCGGGTTGGTCTGATCCATGAACTGCGAAAGCTGTGAGGAGCCGAAGAACTCGCGGATCGCGGCCATTACCGGCTTGGCGTTGACCAGGTCGTGAGGCATCGCCGTCGACATTTCCTGGTACACCGACATCTTCTCTTTAATTGCGCGTTCCATGCGGACCAGGCCGATGCGGAACTGGTT
>Ga0209168_10000264_pt1 | contig 57365 bp, 46 predicted proteins | sample Coa_R1_FD_187156 | JGI IMG/M metagenome (GOLD analysis project Ga0209168, IMG submission 187156) | Surface soil microbial communities from Centralia Pennsylvania, which are recovering from an underground coalmine fire - Coalmine... | ecosystem: Environmental > Terrestrial > Soil > Unclassified ...
TACCGCACGATACGACGATCGCGATGCTGCCTTCTTGCATGCCGTCGATCAGGCGATACCCGACGTGCGTCGAGAGTCGCGGCCCGATCGCCGTTCCGAGAACCGCGCCGCCGATTATGCCGATCACGAAGAAGAACAACACGTCGGCGACGACCGAGAATTCGGGCGCCACGTGTGCGATCTGGCCGATAGGCGACAGCCCAAGTGCGATGCCCGCGATGATCCCGACGAAAGCACCCCAGAGCGCGCCGCGATCCGCGCGCGCGCGCTGCGCGACCGGGCCTTCAAGTCCCGGCGCACCGGCAAGCGGATCATCGGGTTTGCGATCGGCGCTGATCGCTAGACGCGCGGCGAGCGAACGCGCGCGCGCATCATCCTGAGCGCAGAGACTCAGACAGGTAGGGTCGATGCCCGTTGCGGTCAGCGCCGCAACGATGCGCTCGGCGGCGGACTCATCCGTCGCGAGACCGGCAACCGTCGCACGCCCCAACGGCAGGTCCATCTGTTACCGCACCTAACCTCTATAGTACGAGCCGCGATCGTTGCCAACCGGTCCGGACCGCACATCATGAACGATCGCCCCGGCGTGCTCGTCGGAAAGTCCGTCACGATTCGCGCGGGCGGACCCGAACCCGAGTACTTCACGGCCGTGCATCGCCGATTCGCCGGAAAGACGGGCCGCGTCCATGCCGTGGTTCCAGCCGAACCGCGCGAGAACCCGCTCATCAAAGTCGGCTTCGACGACGGCTCTAAGATCGCGTTCTTCCGCCTCTCGGACCTCATCGTCGACCGCGAAGCCGAATCGGCCGCTCCGGTGAAACACGGAAAGCGCGGCAGTCATCTACCCGGCGGTTCGTGACCGCCGAAATCAAATCGTATCCGGTCGCAAGCGCGCAGGCATTTTGCGCATCGCGCGAGAGTGCTGATGCTCGAAGACTTTATGGCGCACCGTTCGTCACCGCTCCATCGATCCACGCGCTTGCCGCGACGGATGTCGGAACAGCCGACGCCGGCCGGCCTGCGGAGTCGATCGTCGGAGCACTTGTATATACACTTTGCGGCGGGGTCGCAGAAATCGAATCAATCGCGATCGATGCTGCTCATCCTGATGCCGGCGACGCGCTCGTCCGGCGCTTCGAGGAAGCGGCGTCATACAACAATTGTCACAAGCTCGTGGCTCGGGTCAAGCAGGCCGGCGCGGAGCAGACGCTGCTCGAACGTCTTCGTTTTCGGGTGACAGCCGTTCTCGAGCGCCACTTCTTCCAAGCGCATTTCGTGGACATGGTGAAATGGATCGCATGATCGCTACGCTCTGAAGGGGCCGACACGATCTGAAGGGGCCGACGCTAGTCGGCCCGGCTTACGAATGCGAGGGCCGACGCTAGTCGGCCCGGCTTACGAATGCGAGGGCCGACGAGCGTCGGCCCCTTCATTATACGAACGATTATACGAACGATGCGCTAAGGCGGTGTGAAGCCACGCAAGCCCGTCGACGATGCGCGGTCCGTTGCGTTCCATGATGTCGTCGGACGGCGGCCGGAGCACTGCGCCGTCGCGCACCGCTCGTAACGCTCGCCACGGCATCTGCGCTTGGACATCTTTGTCGAACGGCGTGTCGGCCGCCACGACGATGATGTCGGGATCGGCGCGCACGATCGCCTCGGCGTTGAGATCCGGATACGGCTCGCCGCTCGAAGCCGCGACGTTCTCTCCTCCTGCCGCCTCGATCATATCGCCCAAGAACGAATGCCGGCCGGCCGCAAACCCCGGCAGCCCAAGAAGATAGAGCACGCGCGGCCGCCGCTTTGCGCGTGCTGCGTCTGCGATCGCCGCTATCCTCCGGTCGAGGGACCTTGCGAGCGCAGCCGCTTGCGTCGTCCGGCTGCACGCGCGCCCTACGCCTTCTATATCCGCGTTGAGATCGCCGAGATCACGGTTCGGCAGATACAAGACTGGAATTCCGAGTTGCCGTGCGATCGGCGACCCTTCCAGCTCCTGGTCGTGCAACGCGACGACGGTGGTGGGCTTCAGCGCCGCGACAAGCTCGAGATTCGCCGTTCGCGTGTCCGCCACGTGCGGCAAGGTGCGCGATGCGGCGGGGTAGTCGTCGAACACGGTGTCGGCCACGAGGCGGTTCCCGCAGCCGATCGCAAACGCGATCTCCGTGAGGGAGGGAGCAAGCGAGATGATGCGCGGACCGGTGCTTGGGGACACACGTGTCTTGGTATGCGGAGCACACGACGCGAGCACCGTGCACAGCGAGCACATGGCAAGACAGAGCGCCAGTGCCCGCATTACGGTTGCGCCGCCGTCAGACGGACACTGAACGTCGTGCCCAGCACCGGATATCCGTAGGTATCCTGCACTCGCTCGCCCGTGAGATTATCGGCGCGAAGCGTAAGGCCGAGGCCCCGACCGATCGGCCGTTCGATGAATGCGCCGACGCTCGCGTATCCAGGAAGCACGATCGTGTTGGTCTCGTTCGCATAGCGGCGGCCGGTGAACGAAATGTTCAGTCCTGTCGAACCCGATCGCAGATCTCGTTCGATGTCGGCAGAACCGGTCGCGGTCGGCCGATACAAGAGCCTGATGTTGGGCGCACCGCCGAGATCCGCCGCGCGCGGATAATCCGTGTATCCAAATCGGACGTGCCAATCATCGGCAGCCTGCAGTGCGACGGCGCCGTTCAAACCGCGCACGCTTGCCCGGCTGACGTTTATCGGCAGAAACGTGATCGGGTCGAAGACGATAAGGTTGTTCGTGTCCGCGCCGAACCACGTGAGGCTATAGCTGCCGCCGTCATTCGAAGCGCTTAACCCAGCGTCGAACGTCGCCGCGTACTCGGGCTGGAGCGCGGGGTTTCCCGCAAACGGGAAGTATCGGTCATCCAGATCCGGCGTGCGAAACGCCCGAGCGTAGTTCGCGCGCAGGGTCAGCGCGCCGGAAAGTTTCTCCAAGATTCCCACCGACGGCACGCCCGTATGCTTCGTCCCTTGCGGCCGTTCTTCGCGCAGTCCGACGCTTGCCGAGAACGGCGAATTCGCCGCGTGCATATCATCGGCCGCGAAGATGGCTGTCGTGGAGTCCGACGCGGGCACGGACGGCTGCCCGACGCCGGAACCGAAATACGCGCGATCGCCGTGCGAGTCATATCCGAACGTCACGATCTGACTTGCACTCGCCTGCATCGAATCGGATAACGCAAATCCTCGCGATACCGCATCGTCGAGCGCGTCATACGGGAACGGCAGATCCGGATCGCCGATGTGTTGGCGCCGTCCGTCGGCGAAAAGCTGCAGCGTCCAGGCGCTGCGGCCCGCGGGCGCCTCAAGCGTGAGGTCGCTGCGCTCGTAGATCCGCTGCTGCCGCGCAAGCGGTGTGGACTGGAACGATAGATCGCCGGGAATGCCGATCGATTGCGCGTCGTCGCTCAGATGCAGCCTGGTCGATACGCTTCCGGCATCGTGCGTCAACGCAACCGATTCGTCTTGCAGATCGGCGTCGGAATTCGATCGCGTTCCAGCCGGCAGCGACCCGAAGGCGGGATAGTCGAATTCGTCGCGCGCGTGCGTGCTGCGCGCGTCAAACGCGTAGGCGATCGACCGCGCATCGCCGCCCGACGCGTCGATGCCCTGATCAACTCTGCCTTCGAATCCCGCTTGTCCGAAGGCGCTTGCCGCCGGCGAAGAAGGGCGCTGCGTGATGATGTTGATGACGCCGCCGATCGCGCTCGAACCGTAAAGCGTCGAGGCGCCGCCTTCGACGATCTCGATGCGGCTGATTCCAGCCACGGGCAGCGACGAGAAATCCACTTGGCCCGTATCGGGATCGTTGATCGGGCGGCCATCCACGAGCACGAGCGTCTGGGTCGACGAAGCGCCGCGTAGAAATACCGACTGCAGCGAGCCGGCGGTCCCCGCGTCTTTGACGGTGATGCCAGGGACAAAGCGCAGCGCATCGGCGACGGAACTCACGCCGAGCCTGTCGAGGTCCTTCGCGTCGAGCACCCACGTCTCGCGCGACGTCGCACCGATCGTCCCCGGATGCCGCTGCGCCGTGACGACAACGGTATCGAGCGGCTTCGACCGCGGCGATGCGCTCGGTGACGGCGACGGCGCCGGCGACGCGCTCGCTTGCGCGGCGCAGAACCAGACGAAAAGCGTGCAGAGCAAGACGGCGATCGATCGGCTCATGTTCGGCTCCTTACATCTGAGGATGGCGTGCACAACAGAAAACCCCATACCGGATGACGGTGGACGCTCACTTCGACGTCGTAGGCACGCGAAAGGATTTCCGGTGTCAAAACAGATTCAGGCGTTCCAGCGATCAAAGTGCCGCCGGCGAGGATGCAGACGATGTCGCCGAAGCGAGCGGCGAGTGAAAGGTCGTGCACGGCGGCTGCGACAGCGACGCCGTCAGCCGTCAACGCGCGCAGTGTGTTCAGCACGTCGATCTGATAGCGCAGATCGAGATGCGACGTCGGCTCGTCGACGAGCAGCGCACCGACCTTCGTCGCGAGCGCGGCGGCGATCCACGCGCGCTGAACCTCGCCGGCGCTCATCTCGCCGATGGCATCGCTCGCGCGGTCGGTCAATCCGGTCCGCGCGAGCGCCGCGTCGACAGCATCATCTTCTTCGATCGAGGGTGCAAACCGGTACCACGGCCGCCGAAGCGCGAGACCGTATCCGGCGAGATCTCGCGGTGTGACGTCCGGCGGCGGCGCGGCTTGGGAGCCGATGAGCAGCGTCGCCGCATCGCGATGCACGGTACCGGACGTCGGTCTTTGAATGCCGGCGAGCGCTCGCAAGAGACTCGATTTGCCGGATCCGTTCGGGCCGACGAGGACGACGAGTTTCCCCGCCGTCAAGTCGAGATCGACGTCATCGAAAACGAGCCGCTCGCCGTAGCGCACGCCGAGCGACCGGCCGGCCACCACGACGCTCATATCTCCACCGGCCGGCGCGCGACGATCAGAAAGAAAGGCACGCCGGCAAACGCGAGCACCACGCCGAGCGGTACCTCTGCCGGCGCGGCGATCGTGCGCGCGAGCGCGTCGGCGAGCAGCACGATGCACGCGCCGCCTGCTGCGCACGCCGGCAGCAAGCGGCGCGCGTCGCCGCCGACAAGGCGGCGCATCGTGTGGGGAACCATGAGCCCGACGAATCCGACGACGCCGCTCACCGCCACGCATGCGGCGGTTATGAGCGCCGCAATGGCAAGGACGCGTAACCGCGCCGCATCGACGTTCAGCCCGAAGCCTGCGGCGGCGACCGTCCCTAACCGGAGCGCATTGAGATCGCGCAACGCAAAAACCGATGCCGCAAATCCCACGGCGAGATAGATGGCGACCCAGCTCAGCTCGGGCCAGCCCCGACCGCCGATCCCGCCGGCGAGCCAGCCAATCACCGATCGTCCGCCCGCTTCCCCGGCTGCGAGGAGCACGAGCGTCACGATCGCTGCGCATAGCGCGGAGATGGCCACCCCGGCTAGCACGAGCCGCAGATTGCCGTCCGCGCCGCCGCTCGCGCCGACGAAGGCGACGACTATCGCGCATGCGATGCCGCCCGCGAACGCATAGGCTGGAATCATCGCGAAGGACGCGGAGAGCGAGAGGGCGGCGACCGCGGCGAGCGCCGCGCCGGCCGACACGCCGCTGATGTACGGGTCGACGAGCGCATTGCGGAAGAGCATCTGCAACATCGCGCCTGCGACTCCGAGCCCGGCGCCGACACATATGCCGATCAGAACGCGCGGTAATCTGATCTCCCACACGATCGTCGCAGCGAGGTCCGTGCGGCCCGGGTGCAGCAACGCGCCGATGACTTGCGCCGGATCGAGCGCCACCGGACCGTAGAACAGTCCGGCCGCAGCAAGGCCGAGCGCGAAAAGCGCAAGCGCAAAGAGACGAAATGGGTAGTTGGCGCCGATGCGCCGCGAAGTCATGCTGCCTGAGCTCCGTCTCTCTCTCGCGAAGAGGCCGTGCCTATTCGTTGACTAGGAGTCCGAGACAGGTCTCCTGACTTCCGGATCATGGCCGTAGTGCCGGCGCCTTCCCATCGCAAGGACAGTGGCGCTGTCGGCGGCTCCCCGGTTACAGTGGCGCGTCCGTGCCGGATTCCCACCGGCTTCCCTGACGCCTCGGACCGTTGACAGCGCCGCTTTTCTCGCGCGCTAGGAGAAATCCCGCTGCGCTGTAATCACCGCGCAATGATCGCGCGCCCGCTCGAGTATTTCGAGCCGCATTTCCTGGAAGAGGCTCTCGTCGTTCTCGACCGCTTTGACGGACGCGCGCGAGCGCTGGCCGGCGGCACGCGACTCGTGCCCGAGCTGCGCACGGGTCTCGGCGACGTCGAGGCACTCGTCAACCTCAAGCGCATTGCTGAACTGCACGCGGTGACGGCGGAAAATGGCACGCTCTCCATCGGCGCGCTCACGACGGCCGCCGGACTTTGCGCCGATGCTGCAGTCCTCAAGGACGCACCGTTGCTCGCCTATGCGGCTTCGACCCTTGGGTCCGTTCAAGTCCGCACGCTTGCGACGCTCGGCGGCAATATCTGCTGCGGCGACCCCGCCTCTGATCTCACGACGGCATTGCTCGCCCTTGACGCGACGTGCTGCGTGGCGTCGCTCGCGTCCGGCGAACGGCGGATCGCGCTGGAAGATCTCCTGGTCCCCGGCGGAGCCGACCTGCGAGCAGGCGAGGTCTTGACGCGCATCCTCGTCCCGATCAGTCGCGCGGTCTTCGCGTATCGCAAGATGGCGACGCGTCGCGGATTCGAAATGGCGCTGGTCGCGGTCGCGGTCGCGCTCGAGCGCGCCGGCACACGCGTCGAGCGCGTTCGGATCGCGCTCGCCGGGGCCGGGCCAACGTGCCTGCGCGCACCGCGCTCCGAACGACGGGCGCTCGACGCGTTGGCGGGTCCTTCCGACCTCGACGCCGTGGCAGCGCTGGCCGCCGATCACGACAGCGCGCCGCAGTCCGACCTTCGTGCAAGCGCGCTCTATCGCAGGCAGCTGATCCGCGTTCTGACACGGCGCTGCCTGGACGACGTGCGGGCGGTGCCCTCATGATGCAATCCATCCACTGTGTCGTCAACGGCGAACCACACGATCTGCTCGTGCATCCGCTTGAGCCGCTGCTCGAGACGTTGCGCGTGCGGCTTCGCATGGCAGGCACAAAGGAAGGCTGCAGCACCGGCTATTGCGGCGCCTGCACGGTGCTGCTCGACGGCAGCCCAGTCAACGCGTGCTTGCTCCTAACGGTCGACGCAGACCGGCACGCGATCACGACGATCGAAGGTCTCGCGCGCGACGGCGTGCTCGCTGCCGTTCAGGCCGCGTTTGTCGCCAATAGCGGATTGCAATGCGGCTACTGCACGCCGGGCATGATCTTGTCCGCCAGTGCGCTGCTTGCGGTGGATCGTGATCCTTCTGAAGCCGCGATCCGCGCCGCAATCGCCGGCAACATCTGCCGCTGCACGGGATATCAGTCGATCGTCGCCTCGGTGCGTGAAGCGGGGCAGAAAATTCGCGCCGCAGGCGACGCGCACGACACGCCGCAGCCGCGTCCGGTGATCAGGAGTCGTGCATGAGCGCGCCCGGATCCGTCATCGGCGCGACATGGCCGCGCGGCGACGGACCCGCAAAGGCGACCGGATCGGCGCGCTACACGGCGGATGTGCCGTTCGACGCAGCGCTCAGCGGTGTCGTGTTGCGCTCGCCGCATGCGTTCGCGCGGATTCGCAGCATTGACATAACCAAAGCGCGCCGGCTTCCGGGAGTGCACGCGATCGCATACGCCGGCAACGTGCCTTCGAAGCCGCTCGATTTCAGCATAAAGGACCAACATCTATTTCCGTCGGACTACGCGCGCTATCTCGGCGAGCCGGTCGCGGCAGTCGCTGCCGAAACCGAAGCGCAGGCACGCGATGCCGCTGCGGCGATCGTCGTGGACTACGATCCGCGCACGCCGGTGCTGACGATCGAACAGGCGCGGGCTCATGGCGCGCCGCTCGTGCACCCGGATTGGCGGTCGTACGAGCGCCGCGAGAGCGCGTACTTGGACGGCAACGTCTGCGGCCACAACCGCATCCGGCGCGGCGACGTCGATGATGCTCTCGCCCGCTCGGCCCACGTGGTGACGTCGGAGTTCTCGTTCTCGGCAGGTCTGCCAGGCTATATCGAACCGCGCTGCGCGGTAGCGCTGGCCGGCGCAGACGGCGCGCTGACGGTCTGGTGCGGGTCGCAGTCACCGTATGGAAATCGCGATGAGCTGGCAGCGTTCTTCGAACTCGATCCGTCAAAAGTCCGCTTCATCAATCAATATGTCGGCGGCGCGTTCGGCGGCAAGATCCTCATGGCACCTGAGTGGTACGCGGCGGCGCTCGCGTTGCAGTGCGATCGTCCGGTGCGGGTCGCGTGGTCGCGTCACGAGGATTGCATGCATGCGTTTCCTCGCGCGGGCGGATCTGCTGCGTTCACGTCGGGAGCCGACGCCGACGGCAGATTGCTCGCGATGCGCGCGTCATTCGTCTTCGATACGGGAGCGTACATCGGCTACGGCTCCGGCTGTGCGCTGATCGCGACCATGTTGGCGTCTGCGCCGTATCGCATCCCAGCGTTGGATTTGGAAGGCACGATCGTCTACACGAACAAGCACATCGCCGGACCGGTGCGCGCGCCCGGCGGTCCCCAAGCCAACTTCGCAAAGGAAATGCATCTGGACGAACTCGCGCAGGCCGTTGGAGTCGACCCGCTCGCATTTCGGCTCATGAATGTCTGGCAAGACGGCGACCTCAGTCCTGCCGGTCAGCGGCTCACATCGGTCAGCGTCCGTGAAACGCTCGAAAAAACCGCCGCCGCGATCGGCTGGGGCGGATCCGCGGACTCGAATCACGGCCGAGGCATCGCCGCCGGCTGGTGGTTTTCGGCGTGCGGCACCTCGCAGGCGCGCGTGCTCGTCAATGCGGATGGCCGCGTGCGAGTCGTTTCCGGAAATCCCGAAATGGGCACGGGCGCAGCGGCGCAGGGGCTGCCGATCATCGCGGCCGATGCGCTCGGGATCGACCCGGCCAGCATCGAGTTCGCGCTCGCCGATACCGGCGATGAAACGCCGGATGACGGCGCTCACGGAAGCATTTCCACGTTCTCCGCAGGCCAAGCGGTCGCGATGGCCGCCGCGGACGCGCGCGACCAGCTGCTCGCGCATGCTGAGTCCATGCTCGAAGCGCGCCGCGAAGATCTCGAACTCCGCGACGGTCGAGTGGTCAATTCGGAAGTGCCGTCGGTCGGCGCGTCCTTCGCTGAATTGGCTCGCGCAGCCGGCGGGTCGATCCAAGGCCAGGGCGCGAGCAGCGGTCTTCCCGATCCGGAGATCGATGAGTCGCTCTTGCAGGGTCATGCGTTTGCAGCGTGGCCGGCGCCGTCGTTCATCGCGACGGCTGCGGAGGTCGAAGTGGACCCGGAAACGGGCGGCGTCCACGTGCTGCATATCGCGACCGCGCAAGACGTGGGTTTTGCGTTCAATCCGGCCGGCGTGAAGGGCCAGATCGAAGGCGGAGCCGTCCAGGCGATGGGTTGGGCGCTCTGCGAGGAATTGAAGTACGAGGATGGCGCTCTGCTCAATCCTGACCTCAAGCACTATCTTCTGCCAACCGCGCTCGACGCGCCGCGCATCACTGCGATCATCGTCGAGCGGCCTTCCGACGCGGGGCCGCGCGGCATGAAAGGCGCCGGTGAACCCCCGGTGACGACGCCGGCGGCGGCGATCGGCAACGCGATACGTGCAGCGTGCGGCACGGTGCCGCACACCGCGCCGATGACGCCTGAACGGATCTGGCGCGCCATCCAAGACCGCTAAAATCTGACCGCTACAATCTTATCGAAGGGGCCGACGTCAGTCGGCCCGGCGAACGTCAGCGGATCAGCGTGTAACTCTGCAGATCGAAGTACACGCCGCGGCAAGGCGTGCCGTCGCATTGCGCCGGCCGGTAGGTGGACTTCTTCGCGCTTTGCACCGCAGCCGCATCGATCTCATCGTTGCGGGAAGAGACGACGATGTCCGCACGCTCGACGCCGGCATTCGCTCCGATGACGACGCGCAGGACGACTGTCCCCTCGATACCATCGCGCGCTGCGTCGTCGGGATACGGCACGATGAATTCGTTCGTCATGACCGGCGCTCTCCGGGCAAGCGGCACAGAGGCGAATGGAGCGGGCGACAGATATCCGAGATTGCGGGCGGAAAGGTCGTCGAGAGCAAGCAGCTGCCCAACCCGACCCGACTCCAGTTCTTCGACCACGACGCCGCCCGAAAGCGACCATGCTCTGACGGACGGATCCGGTTCCGCGATCATCTCACCGCCTGCTTTCGCGATCGCGGCGCCCGCTTCGTCGGCGCTCACGTGCAGCGCTGCGAACTCCGCAGGCTGGACGATCGGCGGGGGCTTGCTGCCCGGAATCGACGCCGGCTCTGCGACCAAGACCTGCCGCACGATCATGTCGTCGTCGGCGAGCACCTCACGATCGAGACCGCCCGCATCAACCCATTGCCATTCGTGGCCGACATCCGTCGTGCGCAAGACGTCCGGAGGACCGATCCATTTCACGACGTCGAGTACCGAGTGCCCGATCACCACGCCGCCGAGCGAGAGAATCTGCGGCGACGGCGATGCAGCCGGCGGCAGCGATGCGGCCTGCGCCGGCGACTGCATCGCGCTGTTCGTCGCGGGCGAAGCCGCCGCGATCAGCAGCGCGGCGCCCAACGATGCGAGCAACGCAGTCACGTCAACCCGCGTCACGGATAAATCTCGCCAAGAGGTCTTCGTCCGCGGCCCAAAACGGCGCTGTTCCGAATCCGGTGATGGTCACCGAGACTGTAGCGCGTGACGCCGCGTAATTGAGCACGCGTCGCTCACCTTCGAGATAGCGCCGCTTCGCGCCGAATTTCGCATAGTACCACGCAAATTTCGCCGCCTGCTTCGGGCCCAGCGCGACGTTTTCGCGCACGACGATGCCGAACGTCCGCGAAAATGCGAGCGACCGCGGTATGTAGACTCGCGGAAACCGCTCGCGCGACACGCCCGCGACGAAGACGTGGGCAAAGCGTGTGCCTTTCACCGCGATCACGCCTTCGCATGCGACAGCTCCTTCCACGCGCGCTGCGAGTTCCGGAGCCACAACCTCATCCTCGATCAGCGCCACGGTCTGAGATAGATTCCGGCACGCGCCGCTCGCCCAGGCCGCCTCGAACGCGCGCACGAGCCGCGACGCGTCCGCCGCCAATCGCGCGGCCATATGCGGCTGCGCCAGGCGCCAGCGCGCGTCGAACCCTGCAGCTGCGATGAGGTAGCGCAGTGCGTCCGGCGGCGCAAGCCTGGCACAGGCGTTCCGCCATGTCGCCATCTGCTCGCGCAGCGCGCTCATGGTCCGCCGTGTCTCCTCGGGCAGCGCGATATCCGCCGCACCGCTCAAGACGTTGTCTGCAAGGCGCGTGACGTTGGCGCTGCCCGCGCCGCCCCGCGCCGGCGGACCTACACCGATCTCGAGCGTCAACTGTCGCTGCGGCGCAGGATCCGAACACAACGCAAACAGCGACGCGTCGCTCAGACCGGCGAGCGGCGATGCGAGAACGCGCAGCAGATGTGCTTGATCGAATGGATCGTCGCAGACGCGGGCGAGCGCGAAAAGGTCGGCGATGTCTGCTGCTGCGGCGAACCGGGCAGAAGGCGGCAGCACCGGCACGCCGCGCTCCGCCAGCAGCGTCGCGTAGGCGGCCGCCGCGTCGTCGTCGCGGGCGAGCACGACTATGTCGTCTGATCGCACGCCGCTTTCGATCAGGTCCAATGTCGCTCGCGCGATGAAGTCGGCTTCTGCGGACTCATCATGAAATCGCCACGCACTCGGGTGGGGCGAAAGAGCGCGAGCGAACGGCGGCTGCACGGCATCCGTCGCCGAGCACGAGCGGCGTCCGCCCAAGTGATCGATGGCCGACGAGTCGCGCCCGGCGACAATCACTTCATCCACGCCCGCGGCGCGCGCGACCGCGAGCATTTCCGGTAACGCCGGCTCGGCGTCTTCCGCATCGTCGACGACCATCGCGGCGACGCCGCGGAACGCACGCCGTGCAGCCGCTTTGTCGGAGGTCAACCACGCGATCCCGGAGTCGATGACGTCCGCCTCGGATTTGACCGCTGCGTGCCGCTCGATGGCGAGGTACTCTTCGTACATCCGCGCGAGCAATATCCCAAGATCGCGCTCAGCGCGGCGCTGCATGCGCAGAACGTCCTCGTCGACGCGAAGCGCCTCGCGCGCACGGCGGCTTGCGCGACGCACGGTCTCCGGATCGGCAAGTCTGACGCGCGCATCTTCGACATCAGCGCCGTAGAACTCGCGCACGCCGCTGTCGCACGAGGCGCGAAACGCCGCGGGCGTGACGCGGTTGCGCCGGAGCCATTCGATGAGCGCTGCGCTTTCATCCAAGAGCGTGTCGACGCGGCGCGCATACGGCACCTCGATGTCGACAGAACCGTCGCGCAGTTCGGGCCAGCGCAGATCGAGCATGCCGCGCGCGGCTTGCGTAACGATCGCGCGGGCGGCCGCTTGTCCTCCCACGATGAAATTCGGGGAGACACCGGAACTCGCCGAATCCGCGCGCATGAGCCGCGCAAGATGTCCGCTCAATGTGCCCACGACGAGCGCCGCCGGAGCATCTCGTTCACCGCAGGCCCGCCGAAACGCCTGACATGACGAACCATGCGAGCAGATGACGAAGACGCTCCCGCGCCGCGCGTGCTCAGTCGCGACCAACGCGAGCGACGCGGTCATCCCCGCGCCCCTGAGCGAATCCAACGGCAGCGTGCTAGCGCGCAAAGATCCGCTCCTGCGGCAGCGGCCGCTCGCGGCAGGCGGCCGCGTACGCGCAGTAGCCGCACGGCGGATCGTCTCCGGGGGCGAAGTGTTCGAGTCCGCGTTGGGTCAGGAGGTCGCAGCGCGCGAGGATGGCCGATAAGGCAGCATCGAGGTCGGCGGTGGAGCAGACAGCAGCTCCCGCGGCCGGCGCAGCCGCAAGGGCCTGATCGTCGACGATATCCAGCGCTAACACGCGAACGCCCGATTCGGGATCTCGCACGGAGACCAGCGCCACCCTGCCCACCTCGGACCCAGTCGCTCGACACATGAAATAGTAGAGCGGCAACTGCGATTCGTCGCCGCTGCGCACGTCGGCGAGATACTCGGCCGCGCTCGACGCGATCCTTCCCGTCTTGTAGTCGTAGATCGTCACCGGTCCGCCGCCGACGGGCTGGTCGATGCGGTCGATATATCCGACGAACTCGTGGCCGCCTGCGCGCAAGCGATGGACGGCTTCGAGCGCCACGATCGTCGCGGGCGACGTCTTCGCTTGCGCGACGAGCCAGTCGACGTAGTGCGGCGCGATCCGGCGCGCCTGCAGTCGGGATACGGCGTGCTCCCAAGGGGTCGCGAATGCGCGGCGCGACTTGAAGAACGCCGCATCGATCTCGTAGAGCAGCGCCTCCAACGTCGCCGGCGCACGGTCTTCCGAGAACTCGGACTCGCGCTGATGAAGCGCTTCGAGCGCTTCGTGCAGCACGCGGCCGTACGTCGCCTGAATCGATCCTTCGTCTGCCACGGCGTCGCAGAGGTATTCGTAGAACCAGCGCCTGTTGCACTTCACAAACGCGTTCAGTCGTGACGCGGAAAAAGTCATCGGCGGCGCCACGACCGGACGATCTATTTCCGCGACCGGCCAAACCCATGGACTCGCGGATTCGACCGACCCAATCGTCGGACGGCCGTCCGTTTGCGGCGGCGCCGCCTCAGCGCTCATAAAGCTCGGTGACGCGATCGGCCACGGAGCCGATGGCGCTGCCGGCCGGAGCAAGGCATCGAGTAGGTTGCGCGCGCGATCGCGCAACGCTACCCGCCGCGCTGCGCTGCGCCATATCGCATCCGCGCCTTCGGCCGCAGCGCAGAGCGCACGCGCTGTCTCGTCGGCCAATGGACCGGGGATGCGAGCCGGGCTGCACGCGCGCATCCCAGCGCGAAGCAAAGATTCCAGCGTCGCGTTTTCGTCTTGAGCCGCACTCCCGATCATGCGCAGCGCAGTCGCGGCTCGCGCCGCGATCTCTCGCTGCGAAACCCCGGGGAAGGCGTCCAGCGCCTGACCGAGCGCCGCGGGGAGTGATTCGCCGCTGCGCAAGCGACGCGCGGCTCGGACATGCGCGATATCGAGGCCGACGTCTGCCGAGGCCAAGAACCTGGTGACGACTTCATCATCGATAGAAATCGCTGCCTCGATGAGGCGCATGAGCACGACAACCGATTCGTCCGCAGCGACGTCGAAGGGCTCGACGCGCTCCTCATCACCGAGCCACGCGCGGGCTGTCAAAAAGACGCGCGCGATCATGCTCGTCGAATCATCGCCTTCTGCGGCCGCGAGCGCGAGCGAGGGCGTATCAACAAACTGGATCTCCGCGGCACTGAATAGCGCCACATAACCGTCAATTCGCGAGGCGTCAAGAAGCAGCGATTCGTGCGCGGGTGAGGCATGTTCTGCGAGCGCTGCGGCAAGGGCCGCTCGGCGGCGAGCCGTTTTGATCACGGTAGGGTGAGCCGAATCACGCGGCGATCGGGTGTCGTACGCCGTATGAAATAGGTGAAAGTGCGCACAATGCCTCTGGCGAATCGAATCGGGGACGTCTGACGTGTTACTATAATGTAGAAACGTAGGAAGCCGGACGGTCCGTCTGGAGTTCGCTCGGCTGTCCCAGGCGGCCCTGGCGGGCGGGAGATCGCATTTTGAGTGTCGCCGCTCAAACTATGACCCTACAGGTAATGTTCTCTGGGTACCGGCCCGATATTCTACTCATCGGGAACTGTCCCGAAAACGACAGCTCTCATGTATCTCGGGATGACGGATAACCAATGCTGCCAATCTTTTTCGGTGTAACGATACCGGGGGCAGTGCGGTCGTATCACCTAGAGCCGGTCTCGACTGGTCGAGACATGGCCCTCATGCAGAAAATCGCCGCGGGGGACGGCGAAGCGTTCGCTGAGCTGGTGAGGCGATACACAAGGATGCTCTACAACGTGGCCTACCGCTACAACGCATCTTCTGCCGAGGACCTCGTGCAGGAGTCCTTTCTACGTGCTTTTCAGCACGCGAACACGTTCTCCGGACGAAGCAAAGTGTCGTCGTGGTTGTATCGCATCTGCGTGAACGTCTGCCTGACCCACCAAGGTAAGGCCGGCCTCCCGATGACGGACATCGACGACGTGAACGAAGCCGAACTGCAAGGCCGTCACGACGAACGGCCGGAGGCGACGGCTGAGCGCGGCGAGACGTTCCGCGCTCTTGAAGATGGTCTGCGTGCGTTGCCGAGCCAGCAGCGCATGGTCTTCATCCTGCGCGAATTGCAAGGCCTCTCTTACGGGGAGATCGCGGACATACTGGGTATCAATGAGCAGGCGGCCCGCACGAACCTCTGTCGCGCAAAGCGGCGGCTGCAAGTGTGGCTCGACCCGCTGATCTGCTGAGCAAGGAAGGAGAACGCAGATGGAATGTTCCGAAGCGCTCGACCTGCTCTACTCGGCATTTGACGGGCAGATCACGCCGACGCAGCAAGCCTTACTCGACGGCCATCGTCGCGTCTGCTTCGCGTGCGCGACGTCCCTCATCAAGGCTGAACGCTTTCAAGAACTGATCCGCCATGTGCCGCAGCTCTCGGTGCCGCGCGGTCTCGAGCAGCGTATCATCAACCGCGTCACACAGCGCGCAACGGCCGGTGCGCCGGCGGGCGAGAAGGTCCGATCCATCGCGAGCGCTGCAAGCCAGTACTGGCGCGCGATGGCGACGACGGGCGGCGTTCTTGCCGCGGCCTACGGTCTGTTCTTCGTCCTGCAAGATCCGCTGAGCGCGCTCTTCACCCACCGGCCGAAGGACGAAACCGTGACCGCGATGGTCTCGGGCCAACTGCAAGATCTCGCGCCGAACAACAAACAGACCGAAGTGGACGGCGCAAGCACGCCGTTGAGCTCCGGTGAGACCCTCACCAATTACACGACCCGGTCCGCGACCGTGGCATTCTCACCGCACCTCGCGGTGACGATCGGCAGCGCGACAGTCGTGCACGTCAACAAACTTCACGTCGCCGGCGACGGCGCACTCGACACGGTCGACGTCCACATCGACCGCGGCACGTTCGGTGTCACGGAAGATCTCCATCACGGCGACTCGCCGATCTACGTCGCGACGAATCAGGCCACGATGGTGCCGACCGGCACGACGTTCACGGTCCGCGAAAGCAAGAACGTCACGCATCTCGGCGTCGTCAAGGGCAGCGTCGCGGTCTACATGCCGGGCCGGACGTTCAACGTGATCGCCGGGCAGACGGTGCAGATCTCGCAAGGCGGCGTGCTGCGTGAGATCGTCACGAAGGCAAAACATCCGGCCGCGACGGCGCCCGTCAAGCCGGCAAGTCCAGCCAACTAGAACGGAACCAACTGCAACCGAGAGCGGCCGGGTCGGCCGCTCTTGTCTTTGTTCGGGGTCGGCCGAGCCGATAACAAAGCAATGCACCCGGCAGCCCTGACCTTGCTCATGCACTTCGCGCGCGGCGAGCACCTGGCAGAGACGGTGAGCTCGAGCGACCGCGTCGCGTGGGTGTTGCCGAAGGTCAAGCTCGAGGCGGCGCGCCGCAACGGTATCGTCATTGTGGAAGACACCGTGAGCGTGACGATCGCCGCGCTCTCGGTCGTGAGCGCCGATGCGGCGACTGCAACGATCCATTCAATCGCGAGGACCGTGACGCTCGACGTTCCGAGGCGAACAAGCGCGACGACGCGGTCGAATGCCGCAGCGGCCTATCGAACCGACGGCGGCCATTCCGCTTCGAGCCTTTCACCGGTCGACGCGGTTTTGGCCGACCTGCCTCACGCGGATCTCAGCCTCGGGGCGCGATGGACGACACATGAGCTCGTCCTGACCAAGCTCGGCAGCGGTGAGATGGAAATCGTCCATACCGTGACTGCTTTGTCCGACGCAAGTGCGACGATCGACGTCAAAGGTTTTGGATCGATCACCGGCGTCGAATACGATCTGCCGCACTTGCTGCCCGGGAAGATGTTCATTTCGGGCACCGCGGTATTCGATCGCGTCAGCGGAACGTTCGTGCGTGAAACATACGCGCTGCACAATTCGCTGATCAAACCCGATCGTGACGAGCACATCGGCTTCGACGAGCACGAAAACGTCGCGATCACGACCGTCGTTGATCCGTAAACGGTATCGCGGGCCTTTATGGCCCGCCTATCGCATGTGGGGCGGGCCTTTATGGCCCGCCTATCGCATGTAGGGCGGGCCTTTATGGCCCGCCTATCGCATGTAGGGCGGGCCTTTATGGCCCGCCGGCGGACCGTAAAGGTCCGCCCTACGCTCACATCGCAGGGCCGGGATAGACCGCGCCGATGTTGCGGAGCCAGATGGAGCCGGCCATCGTATCTGCCGATGTCTGCGCCACGTATATTCGCGTCAATGTCAATGATGTGTGCGCTTGCGCCGGCAGTGCTATGCGAAGCGATCGCCAACCGAGCCAATCGACGCGGCGCGCAAGCGTGATCGTGTCCACGATGCCGCCCGGCTCCGCATAGGCGGCGCGGAGCCACTCGCCTTGTCCATCGCCGTACACGTCGAACGTCAGCGCGAGCGGCTCGCCGGCAATGGCCATCGAACCGTTCGCGTATGCTGCGCGAACGCCGGCCCCTGCAGCGATGTCGTACGAGAGCCTGGTCGCGATCGAGCCGTCCGGTGCTGAAGAGTTCGCGACCGAACCCGTCACGAGCGGCGATGACGAAGCGAATGCCCACGCTTGGGGTGAGTCGCCCACAGGCAGATCGGATGCCAGCGCCGCCACGTGGTCGCCGACATCGACGTCGGTGAAAGCGGTGACTCCGCCGGCCGTCGCCGAGACGCGGGCAACACCTGAGTGGTCGCCTGCGGTAAGCCGGCCTGCCGCATCAATGCGCGCGTCGCCCGTGGCCGTCCATGCGACCGCGCTTGGATCGACTGCGGTCTGCTCGGAGTTCGAGTCAAGAGCCGACACTGCAAGTTGCACCGTCGAACCAAGGGGAACGTCGGGTTCGAAACCCGTGACGGTCAGCGCGCTCACGTTTGCGACCACCGAAAGATTCAACTCGCCGCGCGCAACACCATCGGCCGCCGTGACGGTGACGACGCCGGGGGCGGTCGGCACGAGAGCGCAATCGGCGTTCACCGTCGCAAGCCCGGCCGGCGCGATGGACACATCGGAGCATCCGGCGGGTGCGGCAACGGGCTGCAAGTTCGCATCCACCGCTTTGAACGTCAGCTGGTCGCGGCTGCCGACAAGCACGGCCGGCGCGGCAGCGCTCACCAATAACCGGTCGGCCTGCCCCGGAGGCGCCGTGTTGATCAACGCAAGTCCGTCCGCGATCGCTCGCTCGCGACCGTCCGACGGCGACGTCGCTACCTGAGCGGTCGGATCGCCGAGCGCGCGGACGACCATTTCACTCGACCCCCCGCTGTCGAACGCCATCGCATCCGAAGCGCCAAGGGCGACGAACAACTGACCGAGCATCGCGCGCGTTATGCCGATCGACGAGCCAGGATGCCTTCCGTCTACTACGACGAGCCAGAGCGTCCGGCTATCGCCTGAGATCCCCGCGCCGGACAGCGGGTAGCGGACGTCCGCTTCAAGCGGCGCCGGTGTGACGGGGTCTGCGTACGGCATGCCGCCCCGAAGCAGCCGCGGTCCCCCGCCGATCGCCGTTGCGATCGTTGCCGGCGGCGGCGTTCCGTTGAATGTCACGTCGACGGTATCGCCAGTGACAAAATTCTGCGCGAGTGCGGCCGCCTGTGCGCCGTGCGCGGCGATGGCGAACTCACCCGGTGCAAGCTGCGTGAGTGCCGCGAGATTTGCCGCGGCCATCCGAACCGTGTACGCGCCGCCGGCGGCAGGACTGAGCACGACTTCGGTTGCGTCGTAGCCGGCGGTCGAGGCTAACTGCGCGGTCAAGAGCGTGAGCGGCGTCGACGCTGACCAGTCGTTGAGGGTGTTGATAGTCAGCGAGGCTCCGCGGGCGCCTTGCACTTGCGCGGTCCACACCATCGGCCCGATCGCGATCTTCCCTTGCGAATCCACAGAGAACGTCGCGGCGCCATCCGGCGCGTGCAGAAATTGCCCGCCGACGACGAGCGCGTTCAGCGGCGAGCCCGAACCATTGATATCGAAATAGTCCGAGTTGATCCCAGCTTCTGCATGAACCGCATCCGCCATCACGGAAAGGCGTTCGCCGGGGCCGCCGATCTCGCCATTTGCGGCGACTGCGGCAAACGACACGAGCGGATTGGTCAGATCTACGGCGAGAATCGAAACCGAAAGGGGGCCCGGCACGGTGGCGAGCGACCAACGATCGTACGTCACGCCAGGCCCGATGATCTCGCTCACCTGGCGCACGGACGAAACGATTTGCAACCCGGCCACAGGCGGAAACGCATCCAACGCAGCGGCCGGTGCGGCCGGCGCAACGTAGAGAAATAGTATGATTGCAAGCAGCCGGCCGCGCGCGCGAATGATAGACACGCCCGCGCGTTCGCCGCACGATCGGCGTAGGCCTCATCGGTTGACGCCGCTCTGCGCTGCTATCGGTCTCGCCGTTGCTATCGTGCCCGCGGCCGGTTCGCCGAGCGTGCAAGCGTCGAACTCCGTCCAGCTCGTTCTCCATCTTGCGCCAAACACACGAATCACGGCGGCACGCACGATCACGCACGTCGTCTCGTATCAGATGAATCACACGCTCATGTCACTGCTGGGCAGCCGCGCCGCGCCGACGACGCTCGTGGACGACCGCAGCGCCATCATCGACGTCGGTGCGGATGGCACGCACGTTTCGGTCGACGACACGAGCGTCCGGCATTTCGGCGGCGCGGCGCCGAAGGACACGTCTACGGTTACCCGGCACGACAAATATATCGGCGCCCTCGCGTCTGACGGAACCCGCACACCGTCCCAAGCCAGCGTCGCGGATGCCGGCGACGGCGCGCTCGACCAATTGCCGAAGGCGCCAGTGGCCGTCGGAGCGACGTGGTCATTCTCGCGCGTGGCGCTGCTCGACCGATCGCTGGCACAAGCCACGATGACGTATACGGATACGCTCAAATCGTTGGAGCAGCGTGCCGGCCATACGATCGCGACCATCGGGGTCAGCGCGAGCGGCATGGCGCAACCGGCAAGCGACCTCGATGCCAAAGGGTTCAAAGCGGCGACGTTCACGCTCAGCGGTTCGGCGGAGTTCGATGTCACCGCAGGCCTGCCGGGCACGCAATCGTACACGGGGCACGTCGAATGGACGGCCCATCCCATGTTCACGCGGGTGGGCATCGATTTCGACGACACGTACGCGGCGAAAGCGTGGACCGTCGCGGCGACGCATCCATGACCGCTCTGCTGACGCCGCAGCCGGATGCCGCACTAGACATCGTCGTACGCGAAGCGCTGAAGAGCACGGATCTCGATACGATCGGTCATGCCGTCGTGATCGATCTCCAGACGATGCGCCGCGGCCGCTATCGCGAGACGGAGAACATCTACCCCGCCAGCGTCATCAAAGTCGCGCTGATGGTCGAGGCGTACCGGCAGATCGCGGACGGCCGCCTCGATCTCGATACAGCCGTGACGGTGAGCGCGGCCAATCAGACGACGACCGCGGAGACCACACCGCTCGCGCCGGGATATCGCGCGACGCTGCGCGAGTTGATCGACCTCATGATCACGGCTTCAGACAACATCGCGACGAACGAACTCTACGACCTGCTCGGCCGCGAGACGGTGACAGAAGCGATGCGCGGCCTGGGGCTCACGACGTTTCTTGCGGGTCGCAAACTCTCCGGGTCCGAGCCGCTCATCGACGATCCCGGAATGACGGGCCGAAACCGGCTGCCGCCCGATGAGATCGCATTGCTCCTCGCGCTGATCGCATTGGACCGCGTACCCTTCGCCGCCGAGCAGCGCGCGATACTCGCACGCTGTCTCCACAATGAGAAGCTCGCCGCCGGCCTCTCGCGCGGCGACCGATTCATGCACAAAACCGGCGAGACGGACGAGGTGAGCCACGACGCCGGCATTCTCGTGACCTCGAATGGCCGCCGATACGTCGTCGTTCTGTACACAAGTCCCCCGCCGTTGCCCGATCGCTCGTACGCAAGCCATTACAACGCGCAGCTCGCCGAGTGGATGCGCCGCCTGCGAGAGTATCTATGACGCTTGCGATCGACCTCTCCCGAACCGTCGTGCTCGTCACCGGCGGATCGCGCGGCATCGGCGAGTCCATCGTCCGACATCTCCACGCCGCGGGAGCGAGCGTCTTCTTCACGTATCACGCAAGATCCGACCTCGCCGAGCTGCTCACATCCGAACTTGGCGAACGCGCCGCCGCCGAGCGTCTCGACATGGCTGACTTTGCCGGCATGCCGGGTCTGGTCGACGCATGCGTGCGACGATTCGGCCGATTGGACGTGCTCGTGAACAACGCCGCGATCTTCGCGACCAACCCGTTCGACGGCGACTCCTTCGATGCGTGGCGAGCCGGCTGGCGCCGTACCTTCGATATAAATGTGTTCGGAGCAGCCGATCTCGCATGGCTCGCCATCCGCCACATGCGCGATCACGGCGGCGGGCGGATCATCAACATCGCTTCACGCGCTGCGCATCGCGGGGAACTCGAGCACGCAGATTACGGCGCGAGCAAAGCGGCGCTCGTGAACCTCACGAAATCGATCGCTCGCTCATGCGCACCGGACGGCATTCTCTCGTTTGCCGTCGCACCGGGCTTCATAGAGACCGAGATGGCGGCTCCCGACTTGGACGTCGATCGGCCAAAAATCGTCGGCGAGATTCCCGTCGGCTACGTCGGACGCCCAGACCAAGTCGCGCCCATCGTCGCCTTTCTCGCATCGCCGCTCGGATCGTATCTGAACGGCGCGACCATCGACGTCAACGGCGGGTCATACGTGCGTTAACGCACTGGCCGCCAAGGGCGCATCACCGGGTGTAGGGAAATCAATGACGAGCAATCGGGCATGTGAAGTGCGCCCGGATTCGCACCGCTTTGAACAAAAGTAGGAGTCATATTTGCCGGACGCGCTGGTTCCTGTCGTCCTCCCATCCATGGGCGAGTCTGTCACGCAAGGAACCGTAACGGGCATTCGCAAGGCCGCCGGCGACACGATCGCCGCTGGCGAGACCATCATCGACGTGACGACCGACAAAGTAGATGTCGAGATCCCGTCCCCCGCAGCAGGCCGGATCGCGCGCATCGTCGTTAAAGACGGCGACACGGTCGAAGTCGGCGCACTGCTGGCCGAGATTCAAGTCTCCGGGTCGGAGAATGCCGACAAACCTGCCGCCGAATCTGCTTCTCCCGCGCCATCTCCGAACACGACCACCGTCGAGATGCCTTCGATCGGCGAAGCGCTCAAGCGCGGCGTCGTCAAGAATTGGCACAAGGCGGTGGGCGATATGGTTGAACGCGACGACGTGATCGTCGAGGTGGACGCGAACGGCTCGCTCATCGAGATCCCGTCGCCTGTCAGCGGACGCTTGACGCGGATAATCGCGGAGAACGGCGCGGTCGTAGAGATCGGCGCGCCGCTCTGCGAGATCGGACCGACGGACTCCGTCGCGACGCCCGCGGCGACCATCGCAAGTCCTCCGGCGCAAGAAGAATCGCGACCGAAAGCCGATGTGCCGCTTACGGCTGCGGCCCCGCAGAGATCTCAGCCGGTCGCACAGTGCTCGCCGCTTGCGCGGCGCGCCGCCGCGCTCGCCGGAATAGACATCGCCGCGGTCAACGGATCCGGGCCGGGCGGTGCCGCGCGAAAATCCGATATCAACGCCGCGCTTGCCGCGCCCACGCCGAATCCCGCAGTAGGGCAAGCATCGCCTGCCCCGCCGGACGGTAAGACTCAGCCTCACATGCAACCGTCGCCGAATTCAACCGCGCTCAAAGGGCCTGCTGCGGCGCTCGCCGCGGCGATGGAAACGAGCCTCAGCATTCCGACGGCGACAAGTTTCCGGACCATCGCGGTCGGCGTGCTCGAATCTCGTCGCGCGGCGCTGAACAGCGCACTAAGACAAGCCGGACGATCCGAGAAGATCTCATTCACGCATCTCATAGCATTCGCGCTGGCGCGCGCCGCGCGAGAGATGCCGGGGATGACGGCCTCATTCCATCGTTCTGACCGCGGGCCGGAGCGGGTCGCCGGCGGCGTGCAGCTCGGTCTTGCGGTGGATCTGCAACGTAAAGACGGCACGCGGCTCCTCGTGGTCCCGGTCATCCGCAATGCAGCCGATCTGACATTCGCAGCGTTTCACGCAGCATATGAACAGCTCGTCGCAAAGGCGCGCGACGGAAAGCTCATGCCCGATGAATTCGCCGGCGCGACGATCACCCTGACGAATCCGGGCGCGATCGGAACGGTGGCTTCCGTGCCGCGTCTCATGGCGGGCCAAGGAGCGATCATCGCAGCCGGTGCGATCGGCTACCCGCCGGGGTTGGCGCAGTCACCGGAGCAGCTCGCGGCGTTGAACGTCTCCAAGATCATGACGCTCACGAGCACGTACGATCATCGCGTGATCCAGGGCGCGGAATCGGGCGAATTCTTGAGACGCATCGAGCAATTGCTGGCCGGCGCAGACGACTTCTACGACCATATCGCCCAGTCGCTCAACGTCGCTATGACCATGGAAGCGCCGGCGAAACCTGCCGTTGCCGCCGGTCCGTCCCAGCCTTTGGCTGCCCAACCGGCTGAATCGTCGCCGGACCTGATCGCGGCCGCCGCTGCGGGAATGGCGCTTATCAGCCGCATCCGCACGCACGGACACACAGCCGCGTCGCTCGACCCGCTGGAAGGACCGAAGGACGGCGATCCCGTTCTCGATCCTGCGTCGCTGCAGCTCGATGACGCGCTCGCAGCGCGCGTGCCCGCCAGCGCGTTGCGCACATATGCGCCCGGAAACACGCTCGCCGAAGTCCTGGCCAATCTCCGCTCCATCTACTGCTCCACCATCGCCTATGAAGTGGAGCACATCACGAGTCACGAGCTGCGCTCATGGCTGCGCAAGCAGATAGAATCAGGCGCGCATGTCAAGCCATTGACGCGCGAGCGAAAACTCGAGCTGCTGGACCGTCTCACGCGCGTGGAAGCGTTCGAGCGCTACCTGCGCAAGGCGTTCCTCGGCCAGAAGACGTTTTCGATCGAGGGCATCGATGCGCTCGTGCCCATGCTCGAGGAGCTGCTCCACCTGCTTGTCGACGACGGAGTCAAGAAGCTTGAGATCGGCACAGCGCATCGCGGCCGGCTTTCGCTCATCACGCATGTCGTGGACCGGCCCTACGAAGACGTTCTCGTGGAATTCGAGCAAGCCGAACTGCGCGGCGGCGAGAGCCAAGGCGACGTGACCGGCGACGTCAAGTATCATCAGGGCGCGCAGGGCAAGTATTCCACGGCGTCCGGCGCATCGATCGACGTCGTGCTCGTCAACAATCCGAGCCATCTTGAGGCCGTGGACGGCGTTGTGGTGGGTAGGACACGCGCCGACCAGACCGATCGACGCACGCCGATCGCCACGATCGATCGATCCAAGTCCGCCGCGCTGCTCGTGCACGGCGACGCGGCGTTCACGGGTCAGGGCGTGGTAGCCGAGGTGCTGAATCTACAGGGACTTCGCGGCTACACCGTGGGTGGAACCGTGCACGTCATCGCGAACAATCAGATCGGTTTCACGACCGAGCCATCGGACGAGCGCTCTACGCGCTATGCAAGCGATTTGGCCAAGAGCGTGGACATGCCGATCGTGCATGTGAACGCGGATGACATCGAGGCATGCATCGGAGCGATCACCCTGGCCGAACAGTTTCGGCGTCAGTTCGCCCGCGATGTGCTGATCGACCTCATCGGCTACCGTCGCTTTGGCCATAACGAAGCCGACGAGCCCGCGTACACGCAGCCGCGGATGTACGACAAGATCGCGCACCACATCACCGTCCGAGAGATTTTCGCAAAGCGGCTCTTCGATGAGGGCCTCGTGACCGTCGACGACGTCAAAAAACGCTTCGACGCTGCCTATGCGCGCGTGGCCGAAGCCCACGCAAACGTCAAGAAGCGCCTCAAGGAAAACGGCGGCGCCGACGCAGCCAAGCGGCCCGTCAACGGGCAGGTGGCGTCGAGCCCTGACACGCGTGTTGCTTTGGATGTGCTGCGTTCGCTCAACCGGCAGCTCGTCGCGGTGCCGGACGGCTTCACCGTGCATCCAAAGCTCGCGAAGCAGCTCGAGCGGCGCAATACGGCGCTCGATCAGGGCGGCGAGATCGATTGGGCCAACGCGGAGGCGCTCGCCTTTGCTTCGCTGCTCGTCCAAGGTGTGCCGATACGCCTGACCGGTCAGGACACCGAGCGCGGCACGTTCAGCCACCGTCATCTCGTCTTGCACGACGCGAAGAACGATGCTCGCTATGTGCCGATGCAGCATCTGTCCGGCGCGCGCGCTTCATTCGAGGTCTACAATAGCCCGCTTTCCGAGTACGCGTGCCTCGGCTTCGAGTACGGCTATAGCACATCTGCGCCCGACGCTCTGATCCTGTGGGAAGCTCAGTTCGGCGATTTCGCGAACGGCGCGCAGATCATCATCGATCAGTTCATCTCGGCGGGCTTCGCGAAGTGGGGCCAGACGTCGCGCCTCACGCTTCTTCTGCCGCACGGCTACGAAGGCGCGGGCCCCGAACACTCCAGCGCCCGCCTCGAGCGTTTTCTGCAACTGGCCAGCGACGGCAATATTCGAATCGCCAACTGCACGACGCCGGCGCAGTATTTCCATCTCCTGCGCGATCAGGCGCTGACGTCAAAGGCGCGGCCGCTCGTCGTCATGACGCCGAAGAGTCTGCTGCGCATGAAGTTCGCGACCTCGCAGGCCGCGGATCTGAGCGACGGTTCCCTGCTGCCTATCATCGATGATCCGCTCGTCACGGATCGCAAGGGCGTCAAACGGCTTTTGCTCTGCAGCGGCAAGATCTACTACGATCTCATCGCCGGCGTCAAGCGGTTGAATCCCCGCGGTCTCGCGATTGCGCGGCTCGAGATGCTGGAGCCGTTCCCGCTCGATGCAGTGATGGCGCTCGTCAAGTCTTATCCGGATCTCGACCGTGTCACGTGGGTCCAAGAAGAACCGCGCAACATGGGTGCGCGTGCATTCGTCTCGCGGCGCATCCGCGAGAGACTCGCACCGCTCGGCATCGCCCTTGACTACGAGGGCCGCCCGGACCGGGCTAGCCCAAGCGAAGGTTATCCCGGGGCTCATGCAGTCGAACAAGAACGCATCGTCACGGCAGCGCTCGGACCGCGCCGCGCAGGCGCATCGCCGTCGTGAGCGCGCGCGTCGTCGTCCTCGGGGGCGGGCCGGCAGGCGACGTCGCGGCACTGCGCGCCGCGCAACTCGGCGCTTCGTCCACGATGATCGAGCGCGCCGAAGTCGGCGGCACGTGCTTGAACTGGGGCTGTGTTCCGACGAAGGCGCTTCTTGCGAGCGCCGATGTGCTGCGCACGGTGCGCAATGCCGCGGAGTTCGGAGTCACGGTCGGCGAACCGAAGATCGACTTCGGACGGATGATGCAGCGCAAAGAAGACATCGTACTCAAAATGCGCGGCGGCGTCGAGGCGGCGTGCAAACGCAAGAAGGTCGCGGTCATCCACGGCCAAGGCGTGATCGAGGGCGACGCCGTCGTGGTCGACGGAAAACGCTACTCGTTCGACAGTCTTATCGTGGCGGTCGGCACGGAACCGGTCGGTCTGCCGGGTCTCGATATGCACCATCCGGCGGTTATGACCTCAAATGACGTGCTGCGTTTGACCGCGATACCCAAGCGGCTCGTCATCATCGGCGGCGGCATCATCGGCTGCGAATTCGCAAGCCTCTTTGCCGCCCTCGGTTCCGATATCACGGTCGTCGAGCTCTTGCCGCGCATCCTCGCGGCCGTCGACGCAAAAACCACCGCGTATTTTCAGCGCATCGTCGAAAAAGAGGGCGTCAAGTTTCTCACCGGCCGAAAAGTGGCCGCCGTGGATGACTATCGCAAGAACGGCATCACGATCAAGCTGGACGACGGCACGAAACTCGATTGTGACAAGCTGCTCGTCTCCGTTGGCCGCACACCCTTGACGAAGGGGATCGGCCTTGAAGCAGCCGGTGTCGCCCTTGACGCGCGCGGCAACATAGTCGTCGACGAATTTCTGCAGACAGCCAATCCGAAGATCTACGCGATCGGCGACTGCATCGGGGGGCTGCAGCTCGCGCACAAAGGATCGGCGGAAGGTCATCGCGCCGCCGAGAATGCGCTCGGTCACGACCGCATGCCGATGGACTACACCGTTGTGCCAAGCTGCATCTATACGCATCCCGAGATCGCGATGGTCGGTCTCAACGCCGACACGGCGAAGGAAGCAGGTCTTGAGACCGTCATCGGTCAGGCGCGATTCGTGGGATCCGCCAAAGCTCTGGCTGAAGGCCAGCCGGACGGCTTTGCGCAGATCATCGCCGACAAGGCAACGGGGCGCATCTTGGGCGCGACGATCGTGGGCGCACATGCCGTCGAATTGATCCACGAGGTCGCTGTCGCAATGGCCGACGCACTGACGCTTGCCGAACTCGGGTCGATCATCCACGCGCACCCGACGGTGAGCGAGATGGTGATGGACGCGGCGCAAGCGGGCATCGGGGCGGCACCATACCTGTCGTGATTTTGTGAGCCGCATGAAGCGGTATGCCGCGATCGTGCTCGCGGCGGTGCCGGCGATTGCGCTGACCCTCGCGATTCCCTTTGCAAATCGGATGGAACCGAGCGTCGGCGGCGCGCCGTTTCTGCTGCTTTGGATCGTGGGCTGGGTCGTCGCGGCGCCAATCTGTCTGTTCTGCATCTCGAGGCTGGAGCGGCGCGCGTGACGAGCGCTTTCATCGCGCTCGGCATCGTGGCGGTCGTGATCATCGCGGCGGTCACCCTTGGCGTCATCGCGGCGCGCGCGAATCTCAACTCGCCCACGGACTTTGTGGTGGGCGGCAGGTCCCTAGGCTCGGTGCTGCTCTGGCTGCTCATGGCCGGCGAGATCTACACGAGTTTCACATTTCTCGGCGCCGCCGGATACGCGTATGGCCTCGGGGCGCCCGCGTTCTACATCCTCTGCTACGGCCCCGTCGCGTATATCATCGGATACTTCCTGACGCCGAAGATCCGAAGTGTCGGAGCCGCGTTCGGCATGATAACGCAGCCGGATATTTTCCGCGCTCGTTACGGCAGCCAGGCGTTGGCCGGGCTTGCCGCGCTCGTCGGATTCTTCTTCCTCATACCGTATATCACGCTGCAGCTGACCGGTCTGCAGCTTTTGTTATCCATCGCAGGATACGGTTTCGTCGAACCCTACGTCGCGGTCGCGGTCGCAGTCGCGCTCATCACCGGATTTGTCTGGGCGACCGGGTTACGGGGCACGGCGTGGGCAAGCGTTCTCAAAGACACGCTCGTCTTGGCCGCGGCGATATTCGCGGGCATCGTGTTGCCGCTGCATGCGGCGGGCGGATGGGGAGGAATGCTCCGTGCTGTGACGTCGTCGCATCCCGGTTGGCTCACGCTTTCGCCCGGGGCTTCCCCTCACGGTGTCGCTTGGTTCGTCACATCGGTGATCGTCTCCGCAGCCGGATTCTTCATGTGGCCGCCTTCAACGGCAGCGATCTTCAGTTCAAAGAGCGGCGATGCGTTGCGGCGCAACGCGATGCTTCTCCCCTTGTACAGTCTATTGATCGTCTTCGTGCTCTTCGCCGGATTTGCCGCGCTGCTGATCATGCCCGGCCTGAAGGGCACTGCCGGCGACCAAGCGTTCATGCTCTCGATCAGACAGATCTACCCGGCGTGGCTGCTCGGTCTTGTCGCTGCGGCCGGCTGTTTGGCGGCGCTCGTGCCCGTGAGCGCGCAACTTCTTGCCGCAGCGAGTATCTTCGCCAAGAATATCGCCGGAGATATGCTGCACGCGCCGTCAGACGATCGCTCGCGCACGCGGCTGACGCGCATTTTGGTGATCGTTCTCGCCCTCCTGGCGTACGGTTTGTGGTTCGCGCTCAAAGTGTATCTCGTGGATCTGCTGCTGTATGCGTATAACGGCATCGTGCAATTCTTGCCGGGTACGCTTTTGGCATTCGGCTGGCGGCGCACGACTGCGTGGGGTGTCGGAAGCGGTATCGTGGCCGGCATCGGTGTGCTTATCGCGGCGAATTGGCTCGGTGCTCTGATGCACGGCATGAATCCCGGCATCGTCGCGCTCGCCGTCAACTTCGCGGTCACGATCGCGGTGAGCACGCTCACGGCGCCGCCGCCTGCGGACGTCATCGACCGTTTCATTGCCGCCAGCAACGATTGAGGGGACCCCTCGCCGCGTCGTAGTGGGGCAGGCAAGACGGCGCCGCGGCCGCGACGAAGCATGGCGCTCAACGACCGGCGGCGCTTGGCGCCGGCATACGAGGAGGTTATCCCGATGCGGCTAGGATCAATAGCTTTCGTCTTCGTGCTTGCGCTCGCACTCGGCGCGTGCTCGTCATCGCAAAAATCGACCGCCAGCACAGACACGAGCACTGCGCCGGCAGACACGAGCGCAAGCGGTACCGCGACGGCCGACGCGAATGCCGGCGGCGGCACCGCTTCGAACTCCGGCGGCTCGATGACGATCAACACCAAAGAAGGCTCGGTCAGTATGGGTACAAACGTGGACGCGTCAAAGATCGGCGTTCCCGTGTATCCCGGCGCGACGGCCGCGGGCGGCGGCGGATGGTCCGTTCAATCCAAAGAGGGCACGGGCCAAGTCGTCTCACTGACCACGAACGATTCTTTCGGCAAAGTCGAAGCTTGGTATAAGGCGCAATTCCCGGCGGGCAGCGAGGTCATGAACGTCTCGAGCGGGTCCACCTCGTCCGCCGTCTTCCAGGTGGGCAAGACGACCGACAAAGACCAGCAGAGCGTCGAGATCTCAAGCGACGGCACAAAGACCACGATCGTCTTGAGCCATAAGACCACGACCGGATCGTGAGACCATTCGTCACGGCGCTTGCCGCGACGACGATCATCTCGTGCGCGGCGTGCGGCCGCGCGACATCGGAGAACAGCGGTGCCGCCGCTCGCGCGCCCCAAGCGGCGGGTACCCCATCGCCTGCAGCAGCGGCCGCAACTTCAGCAGCAACGCCTTCGTCGCTGACTTTTTCGGACAAGAGCGGTACGGTCAAGATCGGACAGGGCGCCGTCGATCCATCATCGCTCGGCGTGCCGCTCTATCCCGATGCCGTGCAAGATCCGAGCAGCAGCTCGTCGAGCGTCGCGGCGGATGGCTCGACGAAGATCACCACGCTCTCGACCGTCGACTCGTACGCGCAAGTCAACGCCTGGTACAAGGCGCATCTGCCTGGCGATGCGCAAGCATCGCACCTCAGCGTTGGCGCTGAATCGACAACGTCGTATCAGTGGACGCGAGGTGACGGCCGTGAAAACCGGGTGGTGACGGTCAGCACCAACTACGGCAAACCCATCATCACGATCAGCGTCTCGATAGACACCGCGACTCCCGCGCCTTGAAGGAGCGCGTCCGCGTTCAAAGCGCGCGGAGAATCACGCACTTCAGATAGGATGTCTCCGGCGCATCGAGCGAGACCGGATGATCGGGCGGGTGCCCGCGTTCTTCGACGATCTGCATCGAGCGCCCGGCGTCGGCTGCGGCGCTCCAAAGAACGCCGAGAAAATCGCGCGGCGACAGCGGCCGCGAGCATGAGCACGTCACGAGGACGCCGCCGGGTTCGAGCATCTTGATCGCGCGCAGGTTGATCTCTTTGTAGCCGCGCGTCGCTGATTCGAGCGTCGCCTTACCGCGAGCGAAAGCCGGCGGGTCCAAGATGATCTGTCCGAACGTCTTGCCGGTGTCACTTGCGTCGCGAAGATATGTGAAGCAATTCGCTTCGACGACCTCCGAATCCGGAAAGCCATTGAGAGACATGTTCTCGCGCGCGAGGCGGCAGGCATCCGCAGAGATGTCGACAGACGTGACGGCGCTGGCCCCTGCAAGCGCAGCATGGACGCTGAATCCGCCGCTGTAGGCGAAGCAGTTCAACACGGAGCGGTTCCGCGAATACGCCGCCGCGGCTGCGCGATTGAGCCGCTGATCTAAGAAGAGCCCGGTCTTCTGTCCTCGCTCGATGTCCACGAGCAGCCGCGCCGCGCCTTCGCCGATCTCGATCTTGTCCTTCGGCGGGTCGCCGAAGAGCGCTCCAGTGCGTTGCTGCAACCCTTCCAGTTCGCGCTCGGGCACATCGCTTCGTTCGAAGATCGCGTGGGGCGCATAGGATTCTTTGAGCGCGTCCACGATCGTCTCGCGCACGGATTCGATGCCGAGCGTGGAGATCTGCACGGCGAGCCAGCGCGCGTACGCATCCACGACAAGCCCGGGCAAGCCGTCGCCTTCGGCGTTGACGAGCCGCACGGCGCCGGCCTCGGGCTGCTGGCCGCGCCTCGCAACCGCTTCTCCCACCCGGCGTCTCCACCACGATGCATCGACCGGTTCGTCGCGCCACGTCAATACGCGCAGAACTATCTTGGAGCGGCGGTTGCAGTACGCGCGCGCGAGGAACGCACCGCGATGGTCGAGGACGGTCGCGACCTCACCGTCCTTGACGCTCTGGGGCAGCTCTGCGATCTCTCCCGCGAATATCCATGGATGCCGGGCGCGTTCGGGCCGCCGCGATCTGAGACGCGCCGCGGTGCTCAACGCCTGGCGAGCGCTTTTACGAACGCGATCTCGCCGTCCACGACGTCGACGTCGACCGAATCGCCATCGACGAACTCACCGTCCAAGAGCCGCAACGCAAGGGGGTCGATGACCTCTTTCTGCAGCGCGCGTTTCAACGGCCGCGCACCGTAGATCGGGTCAAAGCCGTGGTGAGCGAGCAGCGCTTTTGCCTGGTCGGTCAATCGAAGCGTGATGCCGCGCGCCGCCAGCCGGCGCTCCAACCCACGCACCTGGATCTCGACGATGCGTTTGATGTCGTCGAGCTGCAGGTTCTTGAAGATGACGATCTCATCGATCCGATTGAGGAATTCTGGGCGGAAGTGGTCGCGCATCGCCTCCATCACGCGCGTGCGGATCGCTTGCTCGTCGCCGGCGAACTCCGTGATGACCGCGGAACCGATGTTGCTGGTCATGATCAGCACGGTATTCTTGAAGTCGACGGTGCGGCCTTGACCGTCGGTCAGGCGACCGTCGTCGAGGATCTGGAGCATCACGTTGAAGACATCCGGATGCGCCTTCTCGATCTCATCGAACAGCACGACGGAGTAAGGTCTGCGGCGAACGCTCTCGGTCAGTTGGCCGCCTTCGTCGTAGCCGACATACCCGGGCGGCGCGCCGATGAGCCGCGAGACGGTATGCTTCTCCATGTACTCCGACATGTCGATGCGGATCATCGCCCGCTCATCATCGAAGAGAAACTCGGCAAGAGCCCGCGCAAGTTCGGTCTTGCCGACGCCGGTCGGGCCGAGAAAGATGAACGACCCGAGGGGGCGGTTCGGGTCTTGGAGACCTGCGCGGGCGCGGCGTACAGCGGACGACACCGCAGTGACCGCTTCGTCCTGGCCGATCACACGCTCGTGCAGCCGGTCTTCCATGTGCAGCAGCTTCTCGATTTCGCCTTCGAGCAATTTAGAAACAGGAATGCCGGTCCATTTGCCTACGATCTCGGCGATGTCGTGCTCGTCCACTTCTTCCTTGAACATCTTGCCGTCGGTGTGCGCCGAGGCGGCCTCGGCCGTCGCAATTTTCTTGCGAAGATCGGGCAGCAGGCCGTATTCGATCTCCGATGCCTTCGCGTAATCTACTGCGTCCTTCGCGCGCTGCAGTGCGGCCTTCGCCTCTTCGATCTGCTGCTTGATCTTGCTGACCTCGCCCAGCGCCCCTTTTTCCGCTTCCCAGCGCGCGCGCAGCGCATCGCGCCGCTCTTGCAGATCCTTCACCTCGTCTTCAAGATGCGTAAGGCGCGTCGTGGAGCCCGGATCGGATTCTTTCTTCAGCGCCTCGCGCTCGATGGAGAGCTGCATGAGACGCCGTTCGACTTCGTCGAGTTCCACCGGCATCGAGTCCATCTCCATACGCAGTTTGCTCGCGGCTTCGTCCACTAAATCGATGGCTTTGTCCGGCAAGAAACGATCCGCGATGTAGCGATTTGAAAGCACGGCGGCGGCCACAAGCGCCGAATCTTTGATCTTGACGCGATGGTGGACTTCATACCGCTCGCGCAGCCCGCGCAGGATCGAGATCGTATCCTCGACCGTCGGTTCGCCGACCATCACCGGCTGGAAGCGGCGCTCGAGAGCCGCGTCCTTTTCGATGTACTTGCGGTATTCGTCAAGCGTGGTGGCGCCGATCGTGTGCAGTTCACCGCGCGCGAGCATCGGCTTGAGCATGTTCGAAGCGTCCATCGAACCTTCGGCGGCCCCGGCGCCGACGACGGTGTGCAGTTCGTCGATGAACAATATGACGTCGCCTTGGCTCTGCGTGATCTCCTTGAGCACGGCTTTGAGCCGGTCTTCGAATTCGCCGCGGTACTTCGCGCCGGCGATGAGCGCGCCGAGATCCAGCGCGACGATGCGCCGGTTTTTCAGGCTCTCGGGAACGTCGGCGCGGACGATGCGGTGCGCAAGACCTTCCACGATCGCCGTCTTGCCCACGCCGGGCTCGCCGATCAGTACCGGATTGTTCTTCGTGCGGCGCGACAGCACTTGGATGACCCGGCGGATCTCCTCGTCGCGGCCTATGACCGGATCCACTTTGTTCTGACGAGCGAGCGCCGTGAGATCGCGGCCGTACCGCTCGAGCGCCTGATACTTCCCCTCCGGATTCTGATCGGTTATCCGCTGGTTACCGCGGATCGTGGCAAGTGCGGCGAACAGCTTGTCTTTGGTGACCCCGGCTGCGGTGAGCAAACTGCCGGCTTCAGTGCGTCCTCCGACGTCGACCAGCGCGAGCAGCAGATGCTCGGTCGAAATGAACTCATCTTTGAAGGAGAGCGCCTCGTCGCCGGCCCGCAAGAGCACGTCGCGCAATTCGCGGCCCAGCGTGGGCTCTGCGGCCCCGAATACCTTCGCGCGCGAGTCCAGGACGGAACGCGCGCTCTTCTCCAAGCGCGCCACGTCTGTCCCCAATTGCCGGAGGACCACAGCCGGAACGCCTTCGGGGTCCTCGAGCAGACTTGCGAGGAGGTGGACGGAATCGATCTCCGGCGCGCGGTATTCTTCGGCAAGCCGCTGTGCTCCGATGACTGCGGCCTGCGCACGCTCCGTCAGTTTGTTGAAGTCTTTCATGCCTTCTCCATTGGGCTGGGCGCCATACGTTCTGTAGCGGCAGGCTTTGCTCTTGTCTCGCACGAGCGCTCGCCGGAAGGCAGTCGCCGGTACCCCGATGTAAGTGATTGGACGTTATCGGAGGCGTAGATGAGCGTAGCACCTCTCACGATGAGTAAGGGCACGAAGTGGGCTGCCTGGAGCGTTGCCGCTGTCGTCGCAGCGGTCCACTTCGCGGTCGCCGGTCAGTACGACGCGTTCCGCAACGAGTTGTATTTCATCATCTGCGGTCGACATCCGGCGTTCGGTTACGTGGACCAGCCTCCGTTCGTGCCTATTCTCGCAGCGTTGACGCAGCTCGGCGGCATCAGCGTATGGCTGCTGCGCTTGCCCGCCGTGATCGCGGCCGTGGCCCTCGTGCCGCTCACGGTGGCCTTCGCGCGGCTCCTCGGTGCGACCGCGCGCGGCGCGTGGCTGGCGGCGGCGGCAGCGGCGAGCGCTCCTCTCGTCACGGCCATGACCGCGACGTTGACGACGTCCACGTTTGAGCCGCTCGACTTCACCGCCGTTGCTTACCTCGTCGCGCGTGCTGTGATTCGCGGAGAGCAGCGAGCCTTCTGGTGGGCCGGTGCGATCGCAGGCCTCGCGTTTGAGACCAAGTACGGAATTCTCTTGTGGGCATTCGGCCTTGCCGTCGGAGTCTTGTTGACTTCCCATCGTCAGATCTTTCGATCGCGCGATCTGTGGATCGGCGTCGGGATCGCCGTGCTGATCGCGGCGCCGAACGTGGCGTGGCAGGCGACGCAGGGCTTTCCGTTCCTCGAACTCGTGCGTAACGACAACAGCGGAAACTTCATCGGAACGCCGCTCGTCTTCTTCATCGGCCAGATATTCTTGGTCAGTCCTCTTCTTGCGCCGCTTTGGATCACCGCCATCATCGCTCCGTTCGCGGCGTCGCGCCTCGCGCCGTTCAGGTTCCTTTCGATAGCGTTCGTCGTCACAGCCATCTTGATACTCATCACGCACGGCAAGGCGTACTACCTTGCCGGCGGATACCCGACGATGTTCGCGCTCGGTGCCGCGGCGTGTACCGGCCTGTGGCGCTGGTTCGTCGCAGTATGGGCGGTGCTTGCTGCCGCGAACGGCGCTGCTGCTCTGCCCTATGTGCTGCCCGTCATGTCGCCGCCCAAACTTCAGCAGATGCTCAATCGTATAGGCAACCGGCCGCCGCCGCTTGAGCGGGCAGGTATCGGCGCGCCGCTCATGCAGGTGTTCTCGGACGAGTTCGGCTGGCGCGATCTTGCCGCCGGCGTCGGCGACGTCTATCGCGGTTTGCCGCCGGCCGATCAGGCGAAAGCGGCGATTTTCGCTTCGAATTACGGCGAGGCGGCGGCGATCGATTTCTACGGCGCCGGATTGCCGCCGGCGCTGAGCGGGAACAATCAATACTATCTCTGGGGTCCGCACGGATACGACGGCTCGGTCGTCATTGCGGTCAACGTCGATCCGCAAGCCTGGGCCGCGATGTGCGATTCGGCGCGTGTGGTCGCGCGATTCGGCACCTCTCCCTACGAGATGCCGTACGAGCACGATCGGCCCATCGTTCTGTGCCGCGGCATGCATCCGCCGCTGCCGGCGGTTTGGCCGCAATTCAAGCACTACGGGGTGGAAAATATCGGGATGTGACGGCGAGGTACCGACGCCGGGGCGAGCGCTCTTGCCATTGTCCGGCGTTCTCGTGAAACGAATGTTCGGCTTTCCGCCGCGGCCAGTATCGAGTACAATGGCCTCTATACCCGCCACCGACTAAAGGAACCGCCTATGCGTTCGTTAGCCGGCTTTTTCGCGCTGGCCGGCACGCTTACCGTCGCGGCGGCGCCGGCGTTTGCGTACCCCGTTTTGGATCAGGCCCACGCGTTTCGCGGCCGGATCACGTACACGGTGCGAAATGCGTCAGATGCGTCCGCTCCGAGCGCGAGCGGCCAACTCGTGGTCGACCGGTCCGGCTGGGTCCTGGAAGAACACGCGCCGTCTGAAGTCGCGCGTGCCGGCTCGCACGGTGCGTCTGTCGACAGCCCAGGTGTTCACGTGGGTGTGGACGACCCGCTCGCGGCGGGATCTATCGCCAACGCCTGGGCGGTCGCGGTCGGCACCCTCGCGACCGAGCCGGTTTCTTCTATAGCGGGCGACGCCGTCTGGAAGACTGCTCGACTGCGCTTGTATCTCAACGACGCTCGCGATTCGGTCGTCGGCATGGCAGATACCGCCGGCGTCGGCGACGTTTCGTTCGCATTCGACGACTGGACCGACGTTTCCGGAATGCTCCTTCCGCGCCGAATCATGCGATTGCGCGGCGGCGTCTCCGAGGCGTCGTTTTCCGTGAGCGACTATACCGTGCTGCGCGCGATTCCCACAGGCCCGCTCCCATCGCCGATCCGTCATGCGATCATGGATGGCTCCGTGGGTTGGACTGCCGGACAGGCACCTGTCCGGCTCGCCGCGATCGAGTTCCCATGGCGTCTGTTCCTCACCGCGTTCGGATTGCTGATGCTTGCGCTCATCGCCGTGGCTTGGACGCGGCGGGACGCGCTGCTCCAGCGCCTCTGCCTCTGGGTTGAGGATGACCCGCGCGGATGGGCAACGCGCGGCGTTTCGGTCTTCGTCTCGCCCGAAGGCCGCCTCTTGTTCGACGGATCAGAATATCGCGTCGGACCGCAGTTCTACAATAGACCGGCGGTCGTGCAGTCGTCCCCGCTCTTCTTGCGCATCGGATCGCGCGACGTCCCGCGCTCGGTGATCGTCGCTCGCAAGTTTCGCCCGCTCTCCGCAGCTGCAAATGCGCGCGGGCGATCTGCGCGTTCCCAACACACCCGTTCTGCGCACGGCTTCAGCCTCATCGAAACACTCGTCGCGGTCGCGGTCTTTGCCGCCATCGTGGTCGGAGCAGTTTTTCCTACGCTTATCGTGATGGCGCGCGGCGATGCGATCGCTGCCACCCAAGAAGACGCCGTCCGTATCGCAGCCAACGCGCTCGGCGATCAAGAGGCGGCCTCCGCCTACGGCGCTGTGACCGATGGAACGACGACCTCGCAGATCGGGCAGCTCACCTTGACCGTCACCGTTGGGCCTTCGGCGAGCGGCGCTGCCGGCGCAAGCGACATCGCTGTCGCCGTGACCGATCAGATGGGGCGAACGCTCGCGCGCGCGATCAGCACCGTCGGACCGGCGGTGCCGTTGCCCCCGCCGCCCGACGCGACACCCACGCCGATGCCGTCGGGCGGTTCTCCGCCGCCATCGCCGCCGCCGACGCCGTCACCGTCTCCGAGTTCTTGGCCCGGATGATGCGCCGCAGAAGTCGAGGAGTCGCGCTCATCACGGTGCTTCTCGCGAGCCTCGTGTTAGCGGCCGTGTTGTCGGTCATGCTGTATGTCTCGACCGCGGGATTGCGCCGCAGTGTGGAGGACTTGCGCGCGCTCCAGGCACAAGGCGGCGCCGATGCGGGAGCAGGCTGGTTTCGCGCGTTGCTGCAGGCGAGCAACGGCGATGTCGGCGCCGCGATCGTCGCGCTGCAACAGCAAGGCGGCGTCGAGACGATCGCCGTCGATTCGGATACGAGCATCCGCGTGACGGTCACGCCCATCCTCGCCAGCGGCGGCAGCGAAGGCGACCATCGTGACGCGAACCTCGAGCAAAATAACAACGTGAGCGAAGCGCCGGTGCAGGTCGTGTCCACCGCTGTCGTCACGAATAGCGGAGTCAAGACGGCCGAGCGCACCACCACGACGCTTTTGCGCGTCTTTCAAAATGCTCCGCCCTATTCCGAGATCGTCGGCGTCGTGGACGACGCAGGACCGGACGCGATCGACAGTCCCGGCGATGCGGCCGGGCAGTTGGCGGCTCCCGCGACGACCGATCTCGTGGTTCGCGCCTTCGTTCTCCCGCCGGGCGGCGGACCGCCGCACGAAGTCGACAACTTCCAAGGATTGCAATGGTCGGACGGCAACACGAGCGGCGGCGGCGTCTTACCGTAGCGGCGCGGCGCGGCGCGACGCTGCTGGAAGTTCTCGCGGTCGCAGGTATCATCGCGCTCGTCGCGCTTTTTATCGGCATTCCGAGCTATGCGACCTACGCCCGCGAACGGCAGGCCCACGACGCTGCGAGCACCCTAGCCCAAGATCTCGCGCTGCTCGAACGCAGTGCGCAGAACGACGAAGGCGCCGGCGCGACGCTTGAAATCGACTCAGCGTCGCCCTTCGCTTATTCGTGCTATCACGGTCGCCCGTCGAACCTCGATCCGCGGACCACGCTCGGCGGCCTCATCGTCCGGCGAAGCTTTCCGGGAGTCGCGCTCGGTTATGGCCCGATCAGCGCAAGCACGCCGCTGCTCTTCGCGAGCAACGGCAGCGCGCAGTACTTCGACGGCGTGCATTGGGTGGATCAGCACGGACCGCCCATCCCCTTTACTCTCACTGCGACCGGCGGCCAATCTCACGCTGCGGCTGTGATGATCGATATGTTCACGGGCGAGATCTCGGGTCCGTAGTACGACCTCGTTCTCGACGCGAGCACATTCCGGGTCATAACGGACGTCGAATTCGTTTTTCCGATGGCACAATGTGGGCACGAAGCAATGCCTTGATATCAAAGCGTTGACGCGTCGGCACCGTTCGCTTTCACAGAGCCTTCAGAATATACCGCTAACGTCGAACGTGCAGCAGAATACTCTGCTGCAAGGAGTGTATGGTGACTCGTTTCTCAAGGTTGACCTTAGCCGCGATAGCACCGATCTCGTTGCTCGCGCTCGCCGGGTGCTCGTCCGCCCCCCTGGTCTCAGCCGTTTCGCCCAACGCGGTGCATCGGCAAGTCTCGTCGCTCGGAATTCAGCGGCTCGCCGTGCCGCAGTGCACCCGCGACTTCGCGCTATCGGTGACGCCGTCGACCGCGGTCATACCGGCTGGGTCGTCGAAGACCTTCGAAATCGGACTGACAAGCCTGTGCGGACTTGCGGGAAGCATCAACGTTGGCACCACGCGCATATCGCCATCAGGCAACGGACGTGGGCCAACGCCCCATCAGGCGCGATACGACCTGCCGCTCGACGCGAACGGCAAAACTGGCATACCGGTCACGTATAGCACGACCGCGATGACGTCGAGGCGGAGCTATGAAATCACAATCACCGCAAAGGACGTCACGGGCGGATGTTGCTACGGTGTGACTCACACCGCAACCGTTACGCTGACGATCGAGTAGCGCGGCAGCGCCAAAGGACGCGGGGTCCGGCGTCCTCTTCCTCAATGACGACAACTTCCGGTAGTTGCATTATTTCACGCAACATGTTATAGTTGCGTATATATCGACAACTATTGGGAGTCACCTACCGTGAAAAAACAGAGCTCTCGGTACGCCGTGCTGACCGCAGATATCGCGGGATCGCGGGCGATTGCCGATTTCCCGTCCGAGCGAGACAAGAAGCTCCGGCCGCTTTCGAAGCTTCACCGGACGGGCGAGCTTATCGCATCCGACTACGCGGTCACCGCATGGGATGAGTTCGAGGGGCTGCTGACCGCACTCGCACATATTCCGCAAGTGCTCTTGGACTTGCGGCGATACTTCCACCCCTTTCAGCTGCGCGTCGCGATCGGCATCGGCGACGTCTCAAATCCTGCGCAGAAACCCGTAAACGTCTTCGCCGGCGGCAGCGCGTTCGAGCGCGCGCGCAAGGCGATCACGCAGCTCAACGCCGAGCGCACCACCTTGGCGCGTTCGACGCTCTTCCTTTCTGAGAGCTCAGAATTTGATACCATCATGAACACCCTGTACCAATTGCATGACACTCTCGCCGAGCGGATCTCGGCGAAACAATGGGAGGCCATCAACCTTCAGTTGAAGGCAAAAAGCCAGGATGCCACCGCGCGGCGGCTCGGGCTCGACAAGTCTTCGATCTCTCGCCGGCTGCGGCGCGGATATTACTGGCAACTCGTGAACACGCGTGAGGCGGCTAAGACCATTATCGCTCACTACTGGAAGCAGCACTCGCCTTGATGGCGCAGACCGCCGTAGACAGCGGGCAATCGCTCTTCGTCGCTTCTCTCGCCGTTCTGCTCGCGTATCTGCTGACCAACTCGTGGGCATGGGGCGACGAACCGTCCGCAGCGAGGCCGCTCGGAAAACGGACGATTGTGCGAAGCCTCGTGCATCTCGTGGTCCTTATCGCCTCGCTCGCGCTTTTCGATCCTGCGGCGCTATCCGCGCCGGTCCGATTCGCGGTGTGGACTTTAGCATATCTCATCGCGCAGGCGGCGGTTGACCTCATCCGCATCCGCTCGGATCGTCCCGCTCGAGACGTGCCGGTCGCGTGGACATTTGTGGTCCGCCAAGTGCTCCATCTCTGTATCATCATCGCTTTCGCCGATACCGTCTCGGGCGCAGGCGCAGCTCCGATCGCGGCACTGCTCGGCGTGGCGGCGCCGTTGAAATTCAAGATACTGGTGGGTGTCACGGTGTATGCCGGCTCGATATTCGCAGGCGGCCAACTCATCCGGCAAGTCACGCGACCGATAGCCGATCACATCCCGGCGATCGACGGCGTAAGCGCCTTGCCGAACGCCGGCCTCTATATCGGGTGGCTTGAGCGGCTGCTCATCGTGACCGCTGTGCTCATGAAGTCGCCCACGGTGATCGGGCTCATCTTCGCCGGCAAGTCCATAGCGCGCTTCACCGAATTGAAGGACCAGCGGTTTGCTGAGTACTTCCTGATAGGGACGTTCCTTAGCGTCGCACTAGCGCTGCTCGGCGGAATCCTGATCCAACTCTGCTGGTACGGAACCGCACAGCTCGGCTAGGCCGCTATGACGTGCGCTTACGCGGCTTCGCCGTCGTCTTCTTTGCGGGCGCCGCCGCTTTCGGCGGCGCGGGTGATTTCACAGGCGGAGCTGTTTGCTTACGTGAGGTCTCTTGCGGCGGCGGTGGCGGCGGCGCTTTCGCTGCGATCTCCAGCCGCGCGAGCACTTCTTCGATCGCGGCGACCGCCGCGCTCAATTCGTCAAGCTTGCTCTTGTGCCGATCGTATTTTGCGGCGAGTCGGGCGACATCCATGCGGGTCGCATATTCGATAGGCGGCGTCGGCTGCGCCGGTGTCGGCTCCGGGGGCGTCGGCACGACAATCGGCACTTCCGCGTCTGCCGGTGGTGCGGGCGTCGGTGTCGGCGCTTCGGCTGCTCGAGCTGCGCCGCGGTCAACCTTCTCCGGCTCGTGCTTTGCGACCGCGAGCATGTCGTTCAGATCCGACAGCACCGACCGCGCACGGTGGTTATTCGGATCCAACCCCAGCACGACGTTGATCACGTGACGGCACGTTCCGATCTGCCCGGCAGCGTACGCGGCTTCGGCGGCCTGCACGTAGTAGCCGATCGCTTCCGGCAGCATGCCCATGGAGTGCAGACGTTGCCCCATCCGGACGATCGCGGGCACGTTGGTCCGATCGCGGTCGAGCACTTTCCGAAACGTCAGCACGGCTTGATCGTGCAGGCCGAGCTGCTCGTAGACGCAAGCTGCTTCGAAGAGCGCGGGTGCGTGCGTGTACTTCGAGTGGCGCAGCACGTGCACGAACTGCGCGAGCGCCCGCTGCGCGTCGCCTTCGATCATGTAGACGCGGCCGATCTGGAAGATGACATCCAAGTTGACCGGATCGAGGGCGTGTGCCGCGTCGAAGGCCTCGCGCGCGCGGCCGAGTTCCGCTTCAGGATCGATGAAGGCTGTGCCGGCCTCCAAATACGCGCGCACGGCGTCCTCGTTGGCTCCCGCGGCCGCATACATCTTCGCCGCTTCGAGGAGCAAGACGGCATTGCGATCGGATGCGCGGCCGAGCTGGTCGAGTGCCTCGCGCATGGCGGCGATGTCGTCGTTCTTGTGGCTTGCTTTGGCTGCCGCGAGATGAGCGGCTGCGTGGATGCGGTTGTTCTCGGTCACGTCAGGACCTTCGTCCGGCGGGCTGCGGACTCCGGCCGACCGACGACGGTTCGTCTCCGAGTTTTAGTGGAAGTCGCGCGAAGATAATCCGTGGGCGAGCTCTCGCAGGTCGAGTTTCCAGAACTTGCGCGCCAGGAGGTTGATCGTTCCTTCCTGCTTCTGCACCACGCCTTCCACGATCACCGCAGGTTCCTCGCGTGCGATCGCCCGATACTTCTTATAGATATCCGGCCTGATGATCACGTTGATCAAGCCCGTCTCATCCTCCATGGTGGTGAAGACAAAGCCCTTGGCTGTGCCCGGCCGCTGCCGCGACGTCACCACGCCTGCGACTTTGATGATGAGGCGGTGCGGCAAGGTGGCGAGGTCAGCAGCACGCCGGACGCGGATCGCATCTAGGCTCTCGCGGCAGAATTGGATCACCTGATAGCGCGTGGATAACCCAAGACCCCAAAAGTCGGCGGCGGCTTCCTCCTGCGCGAGCATGGCCGGCAGCGCGACGGCCTGTTCGTCCACCGTCATGCGCCGCTCCAGTCCGCCGGCGCGTGCTAGACCGCCCATGCGTTGCACTTCCCAAAGCGCGTCGCGGCGGCTGATGCCGAAAAAGCCGAACGCCCCGACCGCCGCAAGCGATTCTAAGATGTCTTTGGCAAGACCGGTGCGCAGCACGAAGTCGCGGACGTTCGCATACGGTCCCTTCGCGCGTTCGGCTTCGAGCAGCTCGCGATGCTTCTCGCCGATGCCGCGTACCTGGTTCAGCCCGATGCGTAACGCGATCTCCCGTCGTCTTGCAGAGGGCCGACTGGCGTCGGCCCCTTCATTGGCATCGGCCCCTTTATTGGCGTCGGCCCCTTCATTGGCGTCGGCCCCTTCATCCGCCGCCGTGCGGGCGATGGGCTCGGCGGTGCATTCGAAGTGCGAGAGGTTGACGTCCGGCGGCAATACGGTGACGCCGTGGCGGCGCGCATCGCTGACCAACGTCGAAGGCGAATAGAACCCCATAGGCTGCGCGTTGAGCAGTGACGCGACGAATTCTGCGGGGTAATGCACTTTGAGATAGCCCGAGACGTAGACGATGAGCGCGAACGATGCTGCGTGCGATTCCGGAAAACCGTAGTCAGCGAACGCGCTCAGCATGTGGTAGAGGCGCTCGCCGAGCGCACCCTCGATACCGTTGCGCCGCATCCCGTCGACCAACCGCTCGCGCAGGCGTTCCATCTTCTCGCGCGATCGTTTGTGCCCCATCGCGCGACGGAGTTCATCGGCCTGTCCGGCGGTGAAGCCGGCCGCCACCACGGCCATGCGCATGCCCTGCTCCTGGAACAGCGGCACGCCGAGCGTGCGCGCGAGCACCGGTTCGAGCGCGGGATGCGGATACGTGACCGGCTCTTGCCCGAGCCTGCGCCGGAAATACGGATGCACCATGTCGCCCTGGATCGGCCCCGGCCGGATGATCGCCACCTGCACGACGATGTCGTAGAACTTGCGCGGCTGCATACGCGGCAGCGACGACATCTGCGCGCGCGACTCGACCTGGAAGAGACCGACCGTGTCGGCCTTGCACAGGATATCGTAGACCCGCTGGTCGTCGCAGGCGCGCAAGTCGGCCAGATCCACGTCGATGCCGCGCACGCGCCGCACTTCGGCGATGCAGCGCTCGATCGCGTCGAGCATGCCGAGACCCAAGATGTCGATCTTGATGAGCCCGAGCACCGCGCAGTCGTCTTTATCCCAACATACGATGGTGCGCCCCGGCATGGCCGCCTGCTCGAGCGGCGCCACTTCGATGAGCGGACTGCGCGTGATCACCATGCCGCCCGAATGCTGGCTCAAATGGCGTGGAAAACCGTCGATGCGCCGGCACAACGCGTGGAGCCGCAGCGCGACATCGCCGCCGATATCCGCGCGCAGCGCTTCGGGCAGCGCGGCGACCGCGGCCTCCACTTCCGCCGCCGACATCGGCGTCTTATCGCCGTGTTTGGTCACGCCGAGCGCCTCATGCGGGGCGACCTCGCCGTTGCCCGCTTCGGCCGTCTCTTCTGCACCGGGCAGCACGCGGCTATCGAGCGATTTCGAAAGCGCATCGACCTGGTCGAGCGACAGGCCGAGCGCCTTGCCGACATCGCGCACCGCCATGCGCGCACGGTATGTGATGACCTCGGCGACGAGCGCCGCATGATCGCGGCCGTAGCGGTCGTAGACGTATTGGATGATCTTCTCGCGCTGGTCGCCCGACGGCGTGTCCAGATCGATGTCGGGCGGCTCATCGCGCTCTTCGGAGAGAAAGCGTTCGAAGAGCAGCTTCAGTCCGACCGGATCGACGCTTGTGATGTTCAGCGCGTAGCAGACGGCCGAATTGGCGGCCGAACCGCGGCCTTGCACCAAGATGCCATGCTCGTTGGCAAAGCGCACGATATCCCAGACGATGAGGAAATAGCCCGCGAGATTCAGCTTCTCGATCACCGCCAGCTCGTGCGCGATCTGCTTGCTCACCTCCGGCGAGACCGGTCGATAGCGGCGGCGTACGCCTTCGTGGACGAGTTGATAGAGATACGAGAACGGCGTTTCGCTTGCGGGCACGGGGAAGTCGGGAAATTCGTTGTGCAACTTTCCGAGCCGGAACGTGCAGCGCTGCGCGATCTCCGCGCTTGCCGCGATGGCTTGCGGCAGATCGCAGAATAATGCCGCCATCGCGTGCGGCGAGCGCAGATAGTACTCGCCATTCGGGCGCAAGAGCGTGCCGGCAGCATCGAGGTCGGTCTTGGCGCGGATGCATGCCAGCACGTCGGCGATGTCGCGGTGTTCGGGTACGGCATAGGCCACGCCGCCCGTAGCCACGACGCCGAGCCGCGTGGACTTCGCCACTTCGAGCAGCGCGCGTATACGCGGGCCGTCGTCGGGCAGCAGATGGCGCTGGATCTCAAGGAAGCAGTTCTCGCGGCCGAAGATGTCGCGCAGCGCCGCCGCTGCCGCGATCGCCGCTGCCATGTCGCCGCGCGCGCATTCTCGCGCGGGCCGGCCCTTCTCGAAATCGGCGAGCGCGATCAAGCCGTGTGCGCCGCCCGCAAGTTCGGCGTACGAGATGCGCGGCGCACCGCGCGGGTGGTCGAGATGCGCGCGGCTGATCAATCGTGAGAGGTTGGCGTAGCCGCGCGCGTCGCGCGCGAGCGCGACGATGCGCGTGTCGTCGTCGAGCGAGAGTTCCGCGCCGACGATCGCCTCGATGCCTTCGGCACGCGCCGCTTGTGAAAAGCGCACCACGCCGTAGAGACCGTCGCGGTCGGTGATGGCGATCGATGCGAGCTCGAGCTCCTTCGCGCGCTCGATCAGCTCTTCCGGATGCGATCCGCCGTCGAGAAATGAGAAATTCGAACGGCAGTGCAGCTCGGCATACGCGCTAGTCAAAGACGCCCTGCACGTACCATTGACCATCGCGCAGGTCGTGGAAGACGAGCAGCAGCTCGCTGCCGCCCGCGAGTTGATAATAATCGCGTTCGACCGGCCGCTCCCACCAGGACTCGCTCAAACGGAACGGACCGGCACAGGCGACGCCGCTCGCAGGCGGCTCCATGAGCGCCGGCGGATCCACCAGGCGCAGCGCCGGCGCCCATGCGGCTCGGCTATCAACTGTGCCCGCTTTGCATCGCACGTCGCTTGCCGCTCTGTCGAACTCGCGCGGCGATGCGATCGGCTGCGCGCGCTGCATGCGTTCTGGCAGACGCGAACGCGATGGCGTGGGCAGCATGGTCACGACCGCGTCGCGATCCAACGCGGCCTGCAGCCGCGCGAGCGTGGCCGCAAGCGCCGCTCGCCGCGAGCCGTTGCTGCCATCAAAGATGCTCAATTGCGGCGGAGGATCCGCGCACGGCAATGCCCGCACCGTCACTGCGCTCACCGCGCCCTGACCCGCGCGCGCCTCGAGCGCGACCCGCGCCAAATCAAATATCGTCGCCGCGGAAGCCGTCGGCTCCGCCAGCATCACCGGAATGATAATTTTACCTGCGACTCCACCTGCTGCAGAACCCGCCGTGCCATCGCCGGGGACTTGGCGGATCTTCGGGATATCCACCCTCCGCCGCTCGACTTTGGCGGCTCTCGCCGCCTCAGACGCCCCGGCTTTCGGCACGGCCGGTTCTGCAGCCGAGGCGTCCGCACGGTGTGCAGCGGGGCGTCTGACGAGGAGCGGAGCCATGGATGGCGAGAGCGACGAGGAAGTCGAGCGACTGAGCGAGCTGGATGCGAGCGAAAGAGCGTCCCCGTCGCACACCGTGCGGACGCCCGGCGCAGGCATGACCGGTGAGGCGGCCGAGGCGTCCCCGTCGCACACCGTGCGGACGCCCGGCGCAGGCATGACCGCCGCAGGCATGGCCTGTGAGGCGGCCGGGAACGAATGCGCGTCGTCTCGTTCGAGAATGATGTCGACGCGATCGCAGACTTGGGCTGCGCCGGCGAGGCGTGTGGCCACGGCGGCGATGCAGCCGCGCAATGCGAAGAACAATGCTTCAAGCTTATCGATCGATCCATCGAACGCGATGCGCTCTTCATAGGGCGCTTGGATGCGGCGCGGACGAAGCGCTTCACGATCATCGCCGCGCGCTAGACGCGCATATGCGCGCGCACGCTCGCCGAATCGCGCGGCCAACGGCGCGGTGGGCAGCGCCGCGATGCTGCCCAGCGTGCGCAGCCCGAGCAGATCGAAGCGCTCGATGTCGCCGGGAGCGAGGGGCAGCAGCGACACGGGCAGCGCTGCCAAGAATGCTGCGTTACCGCCAGGCGGCACGATGCTGATGCCGGCGCCGGCCACCAGCGCGGCGCAGCGCGCGGTGAACTTGTCGTCGGCTGCAGCCGCTGCAGCACCGGTGTAGCCGAGCGCCTCGGCAAGCGCGAGCGCCGCACCCAACGCGCCGGCCTCACCCGCCGGCAGACCGCTTGCATCGAAATAGTAGAGTCCGGGAGCAGCGCCTTCCACATCCGGGCTGCAGGTTTCGAGCGCGTCGAGCAGCTCTTCGCCGGCGGTCCGTTCGGCGGCGTGATCGCGGGCGATGACCGCAAGCGTTGGACATGCGGCGCGCGCTTGCTTCGGCGTCATGCCCGCGTGCACGCCGAGCGCATCGAGCGATGCGCATGCGATCTCCCGCCGTTGCACGCCGTCCGCGACGGCGATGGGTTTGCCGCGCAGACTCGGATGCCGCCGCAGGCAGACATCGAGGGAAAAGCGCGGGATGACCAAGCACGCGGTGCGCGCCGCACGGTCAGGCGGTGACGAAGGAGCGATCATGTCGTTCGTCCGTTTCATCGAGATGGAGAATCGCGGGCGCGAGCCGCGGATCCGATGGTTCTGCGAAGAACGTGCCGGCGACGTCGGGCACGAAAGCCGCCACACGCACGTGTTTTCCCGGCGCTGTGGTGCGCGATTTCGCCACGGCGATCGAGACGATACAGCCCGCGAGTCTGCCGGAGCCCGCGCTGCCCGTCTGCCAGCATGGCGTAAGCCCTTCGGCGCGCAGACGCACGCTCGCGAACGACGCGACGGCGGAGATGTGGCCCTCGGACAGCACGACAAGCGCGGTGCCCGTCTTCTCCGCCTGCCCTACGAGCCGCGCACAATGATGGGCGCGAAGCGCATCGGGCCGATCCGCGCAATCCAGCGCGACGAGCGCGCACGCGCCGCCGCGCACGAGCGCATCCACCGCATGCCGAGCCGCTGCGCCGTTCGACGGCTGCACGACGAGCAAGCGCCGCAGATCGATGCCCGCGGCTGCTGCGGCCGGCGCGAAAAACGCGCGCGGCATGTCCACGAATGCAGCGATCTCACCCGCACGCGTGCAAGCGGCGAGCATGGCAAATGTCAACGTGGTCTTGCCCGACGATGCTGCGCCGAACACTTCGGTCACGCGTCCGCGCGGAATGCCGTTCGAACCGAGCGCAGCATCCAAAGCGGCGTCCCCGGTCGGCACGCCGGGCAACGGCGCCGCGCCGACGCGCGCCACCGCACCGTGCCAACGGCGTTCTACGAGCGTGCGGAGGTCGGCGACCGACGGCTTGAGCATCGGGCAAAAATACCAAAAACACGGCTGTTGTTGTAGCTAGGGAGGTCAGTATAATCGAACACACGTTCGATTGCAAGGGCCCATTTTTGTTCCGTATAATGGAAGATATGCAGCAAAACGACTTCAAAAAAGCCGCACGGGCCATGATGCTCGACGCCCTGCGCCGCAATCCCATCGACGCCACCTGGAACGGTCTTCACGAGCACGATCACGAGGTGCCCGACCTCAGCGCCGACGGATTCGACGAAGATGCGCAACGCGCGCGCGACAACGTGCGCGCCCTCGCGGCGTGGTCGCCGCAGTCGCTCTCACCGGAAGACCAAATCGACCATCGCATGCTGCTCGCGCGTTTCGAGACCGAAGCGCGAGAACTTGAAGCGCTCGAACCGCAGCATCACGATCCGTCGCTCTATGCCGACACAGCAGTGAACGGCGTCTACTCGCTGCTCGCGCGCGAATTCGCGCCGCTCGCCGATCGCCTGCCTGCCGTCCAGTCACGACTTGAGAAAATTCCGGGGCTCTTCGACGCAGGTATCAAGAATCTGAAATCGTCGCCCGCGATCTGGACGGAGATCGCGATCGAAGAGACGCAAGGCGCGGCCGATTTTCTGAACGGCGTCGTCGCTCCGCTCGCGCACGACAGCGCGCAGATGCGCAAAGCGCTCGAGGCCGCGCTCGCCGCTTGCACGCGCTACGAGAACTTCTTGCGCGAAACGCATGCGCCGCGCAACGGCATGAGCTTTGCCCTCGGCCGCGAGCTCTTCGATTTCAAACTCCGCGACGAACATCTGCTCCCATACGATTGCGAGTCGCTGCTCGCATTCGGTGAAAGCGCGGTCGCGACGACGCTGGAAGCGCTGCGCCAGGAAGCGACGCGCATCGATCCCGGCAGCGACTGGGGCGCGATCGTCGAAGCCTTGCGCACCGATCATCCGCCGCACGATGCGCTGCTCGCGCACTATCGCGAGGGCGTTGCCGAAGCGCGCGAATTCGTGCGGACGCGCGGCCTGGCGACGATTCCAAGCGGCGAACAGCTGCAGGTCGTGGAGACGCCCACTTTTCTGCGGCCCACCGTGCCGTATGCCGCGTACATGCCGCCGGGCGCGTTTGACAAGCGTCAGGAAGGGCTCTACTACGTCACTCCGGTGAGCGACAAACTGAATGCAGAGGACCGCGCTGAGGCTCTCCTCGGCCACAACCGCTACGCGATGCTGTTGACCAACGTCCACGAAGCCTACCCCGGCCACCACCTGCAGCTCGTCTGCGCGAATGCCACACCGTCTGAGATCCGCGCGCTCTTCGACAGTACGGTCTTCTGCGAAGGTTGGGCGCTGTATTGCGAACAGATGATGCTCGACGAGCACATGACCACGGATCCGCGTTACCGGCTCTTCCAACTCAAAGACCAGCTATGGCGCGCGTGCCGCGTCGTCATCGACGTCAAGCTGCACACGGAGCGCATGACGTTCGACGAAGCGGTCGACATGCTCGTGAACGTCGCGCGTCTCGAACGTCCGAATGCCATCGGCGAGGTGCGGCGCTACACCCAATCGCCGACGCAGCCCATGTCATATCTCACCGGCAAGCAGCAGATCCTCGACTTGCGGGAAAGCCAAGCAGCGCTGCTCGGCGCCCGTTTCGATCTGCGGTCGTTCCATGACCGGCTGCTCTCGTTCGGCACGATTCCCGTTGCACTCATAGCCCGGGCGTTTGACCCCGAGAAATAGGACCGGCGGCCAACGGTGTGACGGGGATCACGGTCGAAGGTGCGATGAGATCGACCGGCCGATCAGGAGCGATCCGTGAAGCGATACCTCGCAAATGCCCTTCAGATGACCATCGCGGTTTACGTGGGATTTCTGATGTCGCCGGTTGCGATATCCGTCGGCTGGGAGTGGCGTCACTGGGTCTTCCACTGACCCCATCTCGGAATTGACCGCGCGCCCCGAGCTAGTCAAGGTGCAGCTGTGCTCGGGCCTTCTCATACGCGATACGTCATTGCTCTTGGTCCGCTGCAACTATGCCGGTGAGCCGCAGGCGCTCTGGGTCTTGCCCGGTGGACGCCAAGAAGCGGGCGAGACGATTGAAGATGCGGTCGTCCGCGAGTTCGCCGAAGAGACCAGCCTGCACGTACGGCCTCGCTCACTCGCGTACGTCAGCGAATCGCTCGATCCCGACCACGGTTACCACGTCGTGAACTGCACCTTCTTCATGGAAGAGTGCGGCCCGCCCGCCGCGCCGCGACCGGCAGATCCGGCGGTCGTGGAAGCGCGGTTCGTCGCGGTCGGTGAAGCGCCGGCGCTTCTGGCGGCCGATGTCTTGCGCATCCCGGTGACCGCGGCGCTCGCAGGCGATCTCAGCCGTCGCTATTTCTCGTTCCGCCCGGAAACAACCATCGTACCGTTCTTCGGCAGACTGGCGTAGGCGTATCGTCCGTGGGCTATCTCGTCGATCCGCCGGAGCGCGTCGAAGGCGTCTATGTCGCCGTTTTTGGTGCGACGGAGCTCAGCGATGCGACGGCGATCGATCTCTTGCGGGCGAACGGCATCGATGCGAAGCCGTTTCCGCTGATGGGCGACCTTCCGTTCGCGATGCTCGGACCCGGCAGCGGCGGTTCGCTCTTCGGCGGCGAAACGCTCGTCTGCGTCCCCGAACCGGACGCGGAGGCCGCGCTCGACATCCTCGCGGATGCATTCGACTTATGGGAAGAGGAAACCGGCGACTGAAGTGGCCGATCTGCAGAGCGCGTTCGCCTGGTCGTGGTCGCGTCATCGCGCGTTCTACGAATGTCCGCGGCGCACGTACTGGCAGTATTACGGCTCGTGGGGCGGCTGGGAACCTGATGCTTCGAAAGATTCGGCGCTGGCCTATCGGCTGAAGCAGCTCAAGAGTCTCGCCATGCTCGTCGGCGAATCGTTTCACAACGTCATCGGCGAGCGTCTGCGCATGCGCGGCGACGCCCCGTCGCCGGTTCCGGCCCAGAAGATCCGCGATGAAGTCGAGCGCCGTCTGCTCAAACGACTTCGTGAGTCGCGCAATCGCGACTGGGAGCGCTTCGGCCAGCCCAAGCAATATGCGATTCTCTTCGAAGACTATTACGGGATCGGCGTGAGCGCGGAGCAGCAGGAGGCAGCCATCGCGCAGATCGGTTCGTGCACCGAGACGTTCGCTCGATCAAGCTACGGGCGCCGCTCGTTTGCGATCCCGCTCGACCGGCTGCGCATCGTCGATCCGTTGGACTTCGAGGACGCGAAGATGCTCGTCGACGGCGTGACGGTTTTCGCCAAACCCGACCTCGTCGTCGAAGATAAGGATGGCGTGCTGCATATCGTCGACTGGAAGACCGGTCGTCCGAGCAAAGCGAATATCGCGCAGCTCGCAGTCTACGGCCTCTACGTCTCGGCGCGGCTCGGTACCCCGATCGAAAACGTCGTCGCCCACCTCGTTTACCTTACGACCGGAGAAGCGGATCGCTACGACAATTTGCGCGAAGGCGTCGGCGAGGCGCGGCGCATGATCGCCACCTACACCGCCGATGTGCGCGATCGGCTCACCGATATCCCGAACAACGTAGCAGGCGACATCGAACAATTTCCGATGACGGCGAATGTCGCGCTCTGCCGGCGTTGCAACTTCCGCGAGATCTGCGGACGGCTCGACGGGCCGCCGAGTCCGCCCGCGGACGAAGAAGACTAGACCGTTCGCGCGCGGCGCGCGATAGCGGCGCCATGATCGATTGCTCGCCCACTGCTCTTTCGGAGTACTCCGATGCCGCCGCTCGCGCGGCCATCGCCGCAGGTCGAATCACCGATGTCGCTGTCGAAGGGTCGGTCATCGACCAGCCGACGTTCTTCACCGGGCGGCACACGCACGCGCGCCATGAATCGTTCGACATCGTCACCGAGCACGGACTCACGCTGCGCGTCATCGACAACGTATCGCTCGCGCCTGCGATTCCGGTGAAGATCGGCGATTCGGTCGTGGTGCAAGGACAGCTCGTGCCAAAAGCCGGCGAATCGATCATCCACGACACGCACCACTGCCCCGGACCAGGTTGGCACCGCGGCGGATGGATCGAGTGGCGCGGCCACCGATACGCATAGCGGCGATCAGACGCCGTCTTTCTCCGTCGGTCCCGCCGGAACCGGCTCATTCGGATAGCCGAGCTTCAACAGCTGCGGCACGGTCAAGAACTTGTAACCCTGCGCCCGCAACGCCGTCACGATCAGCTTTGTCGCCTCCACCGTGCTGCGGCGGTCGCCCGATCTTCCCCGGTCTCCGTCGTGCAGCACGATGATGCTGCCGTTCTTGACATGCACCAACACCCGTTTCGCGATAACCGACGGGGCGGGGCCCGTCCAGTCGGCCGGCAGCGGCACCGACCACATGATCACACGGTAACCCTTCTCGTGCGCGATACGCAGCACGAGAAAATCACGCGCGCCGAATGGCGGCCGGAACAACGTCGGCCGCGTGCCGGTTGCTTGATAGATCGCGGCCTCGCAGTCGTCCAGCTCGCGCTCGACGTGCTGCCGCGATAAGAGCACGAGATGGGCATGATCCCACGTGTGATTGCCAAGCGCATCACCGTCGCGCAGCTCGGTCCGCAAGATCGCCGGATGTGCGGCAACGGCCTTGCCGACCACAAAAAACGTCGCCGCGACGTGCGCCGCGTGAAGATAGGCCACGATCTCGTCGGTATACGGCGGATTAGGCCCGTCGTCAAAAGTGAGCGCGACGACTTTTTGACGGACCGGCACTTGCGTGACGGTCGCGCCGAACATCTGATTGTACGGTGCTTCCGATATATACCACGCAGCCGCCACTAGCACGGCGATGATCGCCGTGACGATCGCGATCCGTTTTAGATTCATCTGCCGCCGCGCAGCGTGTGCACCGGATGTACCACGGCAAGCTCGTCACGGATTCGGCTTTCAGCGGCGACGACATTGGGCGGTCCGAATGCGCGGATCTCATTCACGAGCGTCAGATACCGCGGATCTTTGCGCGGCACGCCGGGGCTGATGTAGATCGGCGCGCTCGGGTCCGTTCGCGACGGCATTCCGACTTTAAACTCCACCGATTTGGTGGTGGCCCAATACTCGGGATCCGTGAATGAGAACGCCCGGCTGCCGCCTTCGTCTCCCAGCGTCTGCTGAACTGCGATGACGTATTCGTCCTTCGGGTTCGGCCGCGCCGGTCGGTCTTCGAGATCCCACAGCCCGTCGGCTCGCAATTGCTCGAAAAGAAACGTGCTGTCGGGACCCGCGAGCGGCACGGTGAACTGCTTGGTGATGAGGCCGTTCCGGCTCGTCGCAGAGTAGAACAGCGACGTCTTGCCGTTGTCGTTCGCGAGTCGATACGTCTCGTCGGAGACGGCGCCGCGCGCGTAGTAGCACTGCAAGGTCACGGTCCACGTGCTGTTCTCGTTTTGGACCTGACGGACGGCTTCGAACTGCGGCAACCACGGGCCGAAGAACAGCTTGTAGCTCAGCACCGCACCCGCAACGATGCAGGCGATGACGATAACCGCGCGCCATTTCTCCGTCACGCCGTTGCCGCCGCGCCGAGATAGATGACCGCTTGCAGCGCGCGATACACCTCGCGAAAATCGTCCGATTCGAATCGGATCGTGCGAGCTGCCGTCCGCTTTATGCTCGGTATGAGCTCGAGATGATCGGCCTGCGCTGTCCGGTAGGTGTCGATCTCCATGACGATCGGCGTCGGCAGCGAGAATGGCTTCGCCCCGTCAACCTTGCAAGCGCTGCAGGCCGCGCTCCGCAGTGCCGCGCAGACCGCCGACGGCGACAGGCACTCGGCCGCGAAATATGAGATGCTGCGCTTTGTCTCGACTGTGCGTGCCCAAGGCAACGTCATCGCTGCTTCGTCGAGCGTCACGCGATCGCCGCTGACGAGAGTGACCGGAACCCCCCACGCTCCGGCCAAGGCGGCATTGATCGTGAGCTCGCCGATCGGCGCGCCATTGAGCCTGCATTCGAAGATCACTCGCGGGCTGTATGTGTGCCCCATCACCGCTTCGGCCGAGCCGATCGCTCCGTGATACGCGATGAAGAACGCGGCGGAAAACTCCGGCGTCAGACCCTCGAGCATGAAGTTCGGCTTCAGTCGTCCGGAAACCACGGTTGCGCGTTGGTCGAGCCGCTCCGTGAGAAGGTTTCGCATTGTCGAATGTGAGTCGTTGACGGTCACCGCTTCGGCGCCGCCGTCAAATGCGCCGGCCACCACCGCGTTCACCTCGTCCGTGACGATCTCGCGCGAACGCGCGTACTCATCGCTCGCGGAGGGACGCACCTCGTCCCAGTGCACGATGTCGGCACAGCCTTCCATATCAACGGAGATGTAAATGGACGGATCGCCGGACGCAATGGGCATGAACGTGGGCTTTCGTCCCGTTAGCAAAGGCATCCTCGCCTTCACGCAGCGTGGTGCCCGCGCAGTGCGGCGTTCAGAACTCTCCGCGACGCCCGCGCAGGTTGGGACTCTTCAAAAGCGATTCCATGGCATTGACTTCGTCCATCACCGTGCCGCCGATCGTCTCCGGTGCGAGCGTCGGCCGCACGGCGTCCGGTTGCGCTTGCGCCACGATGAGCAGCAGAACGCCGCCGTCAATGGCGTCCGTGACGCGGCCAACGCGCCGGTTCGCATCGTCGTAAACGATGAGCGATGCGTCGACGCGTCCGACGACAGCGCGCTGCGCATCGATCACGCGGCCGGTGCCGTCGACGTATCCAAGGAGCGCGGCGCCGTAGAGATCGCCGAAAATCTCGCCGTTGCGCACGCTTGCGATCGCTTGGCCGGGCGCCTCTCCGAGCGTTACCATGCCGCCCGCGTCGACGATCGCGACGATCGTGTCCGACGGCCCATACACAGGTCTCACAACCCGACGCGAGCCTCGCGCACGGCGGTCGCGTGTGCATCGAGCACGGCGTTGACGAGTTTGTCGGCGCGCTTGTTCTCTTCGCGCGGGATATGCCGCACGCGCGACGAGGCGAACTTTCGCAAGAGCGAAGTGGCGCTCGCGTGCAGCGGCCGCATCTTCGCGTCCTTGACGCGGTACTCGCCGTTGAGTTGGCGCACGACAAGTTCGGAGTCGAGGCAGACCTCCACGTCCGTGCAGCCGGCCTCAAGCGCTCGCTGCAACGTCGCGATGAGGGCTTGGTATTCTGCGACGTTGTTCGTCGCGACGCCGAGAAACTCAGATACTTCGGCGATCACCGTTCCATCAGATGCCACGATAACGCCGCCGCCCGCCGCCGGACCCGGATTGCCGCGCGCGCCTCCGTCCGTGTAAATAGTGCAGATCCCGTCTTTTTTCACGTCGCTTGAGGTTGCGGCGTCGGTGGCGGCGTGGCCTTCTGCAGCGACGGCGCCGGCTTCATCGTGAGCCTAGGCTTTTTTCGCCTTCGGATGCGGCGTTGGCGTTGGAGCGGCCTGCCGGGAACGAAGCACCTCGCCTGGGATCAGATAGATCATGCCGTCTTTGTAGTCGAACGTCACCGTGAAATATTGAAGCACTTCGTATCCGACCAAACCGTCGGTATCTTCGGACTCGAATGCGGAGCCGCTCTGGGTACGATACGCGAGGAAGTCGGTGAAATTGACGGATCCGAAATGATAGGAAGCGAGCTGGTCCATCGTCATCTGGATCTGGCCGCCCACTCCTTCCGCGGTGACGAACGGTAGATACTTGCTCAGACTCTTTCCGAGACCTTGATCCACGACATCCTGCGGATGCGCGGCGGCGAATTCTGAGAAGATCACGATCATGTCGGCGCCGGTATCCAAGATGAAGTGCGTGCCGATCGAATCGCCGATCTGGACCTGCACGAACGGCACGCCGTCGTCGAGCGCGATGGGCACCGCGATGGAGTTGACGGGCGGCGAAAACGAGTCTGGCGGGGCGGCCGTCACGTTGCCGTTGTCGTAGTTGATGCTGACCACGGCATTCGCGATGAAATCGAATCCCAGCAGTCCGACGATTTTCGTGTCGTAGCCGAGCTGCTGCGTGAACGGCACGCATTCCACGTAGGTATTGTGCAGCGCGATCGGGCCGACATCCATTTCGGGAACGATCGCCTGCGTCGATTCGTATGCTCCCATGGTGGTCTGGACGGATTCACCGAACGTCTTGATGCCGAGTTCCTTCGCGACCTCGTTGTCCATCAGAATCCCGCTTGCTCCGGAATCCAACAGAAAATCAAGTCCGCGGCCGTTGATCGTGAGGCGGACGACGACAGAGCCGTCGTCGATTCGCGCGGGCAGTACCACGGACGATGCGTTCGCCGGGAACGTCGCTATGCGTTGGTCGCCGCTTGGAATCTTGAGGTAGTCGTCGCTGAATTTGATGTTGACGTCGTCCGACTGTATGCGGACGTCGACTTCATTCGCCGGATAACCGTCCGACATGTGCGTGTGCCAGGGCTCGAACATTCCGTCCACCGCGCGATAGTCATCATACGTGATCGTCAATCGCTTGTCTGGATACGCGTCGTCTTCGCGGTCGAGGAGCGACGTTTTTTTGTCGATGTACAGCCACTCGAGCCGGCCGTTTGGGGGATTCACTTTCAAGACATACGCATCGACCGGCTGCTGGACCTCACCAGCGAGCGTCACGCCCGTGGTCGGGGCATTCGTTGCCGACCGCAACGCTTGCGCGTCGATCTCGTTCTTCTTGTGTACCCCGATCTCGTAGACGACGATGCCATTCTCGTTCACGCGCCAACGTTGGCCATGATATCTGCCGGATTGTGTCGTCACCGGACCGAGCGTGAATGCGTCGCGATAGTCCTCGCCCGCGGACACGGTTCGATCGGTCCCCGTCAGGCCATACGCACTGATCGAATCGACCTCCATCTCGGTCGC
>Ga0209168_10000265_pt1 | contig 57343 bp, 42 predicted proteins | sample Coa_R1_FD_187156 | JGI IMG/M metagenome (GOLD analysis project Ga0209168, IMG submission 187156) | Surface soil microbial communities from Centralia Pennsylvania, which are recovering from an underground coalmine fire - Coalmine... | ecosystem: Environmental > Terrestrial > Soil > Unclassified ...
TGTCGTCAGTCGCCTGGGACAGACCGCTCGACAGCCCGTTGAGCGCCACGACGGAAAGCAGCCACGCAATCACGACCGGCCAGCGCAGCCGGCGTAGCGACTTCTGCGTTCGGGACACCGGGTAAGTCGGCAACCCGTCAGGAGATGGTGATGGTGCCGCTGACCTGGCTGGTCTTGCCCGGGGCGCCGGAGGCAAGCACGATACTCGGCACCGTGCCGCTCACCGGTTGGTTACCGACCGTTCCGTTTAGCTGCGTGGTGCCGCTAGTTCCCGAGAGGTCGTCAACGTTCCCGGAGAGCGCGACGTTGATGGCGCGGCCGCTCCAGTTGCCGGTGTACGTCGCGGTCACCGTGTTGCCGCTCGTCGAGCAGTCGCTCAGTGTGACGGTGAACGGGACGCCGCCCAGGGTGCCGCTCGCCGACGTACCCGTCAGGCCGAACAGCCCGCATAGTCCTCCCTGCCCGACCTCCCCGCCAGAGGACAGGCCGTTCCCGGTGCCGGTCGCGGTCAGCGCCAGGCCGTCTACTGTCCCCTGAAAGGTCATGGACTGCTTGCTGTCATTGAACTCCGTGATACTGCCCTGGATCTGGAAGGTTCCCTGCCCAAGCGGGAATCCCGCCGCGCCCGGCGTGGCTGCGGCGGCCGACGAGGACGCCGACGCGGCACCCGGCGTGGCCGTCACGGTCACCGTCGGCGATGACGACCCGCACCCCGCCAGGCATCCGCCCGCGACGGCCGCGGTCGCGACGACGGCCGCTTTGAGGCGCCAGGAGAACGTTCCCTTCATACCCTTCTCCATTCCTTATCTGAGTCATATGCCAAGTGCCGCACCAGAGCTCGTTGACGTACCACAGGTCGTTGACCCAGAGCCGTTGACCGCGGCTCAGAGCCGTTGACCGCGGCGAGAGCAGCCGAAAACCCGTACCATGGCGGGAAAAGGCGGATTAATGCCGGGAGTGATCCTGTCGCGGCCATCAGATCACCGCGATGCAATCTCCTAAATTTGAATGGTGACCGCGCATCGGGAAGGCCTGTTATTCCCGCCTGGGACTGCGGGGCATCGCCGGCTATTCGATGTAGTGATGGCTGCGTTTCGGGCTGTGGCACGGCTCGCGCCCGCGAAAGTGCTCTGGTACCGGAAGGTACGAATCACCCATCATTGTCTCTCCCCGCCCTGCACCCGGGCCTTGATCGGGTGTTAGGAGAGGTGTTACTCGCATCTGAGGCTCCTGTCAAGAGATCGCATGTTCTGGGTGCCCGATGCGGCCGGGCCGGCACAATTGAAGGTGTCCATTCACGGGTGCCGGGAATTGGCGTCAGCTGATGGCGGGGAGTGGCGGTGGCCGGAGATTGCCGTTGATGGCGTCCCGCTCGCGGGTGAAGGTGGGCTGGTACCCGCTACCGTGCGCCAGCCCGGCTGCTCGCCGCCGCCGGGCGGACGGGCGGCAGCCCGAGCCTGTCCCTGATGGCCTGCTGGACCTGCTGCTGGGCTGGCCGGGAGTCCACCGTGATGACGTACTCCTTGCGGCGGAAGATCTCCAGCACCGGATTGGTCTTCTCGTGGTACTCCCGCAGCCGGACGGCGAGCGCCTCCTCGGTATCGTCCTCGCGCCTGACCAGCTCGCCGCCGCAGGTGTCGCACCGCCCCTCCTCGGACGGGCTGTTGTCGATCAGGCTGTAGTCCATCCCGCAGCCCGCGCACAGCCGCCGGGCCAGCACCCGGCGGGTCACCTCGGCATCGGGCAGATCGAGATGGATCACCCCGTCGATGTCGTAGCTCTCCAGGAAGAACTCCGCCTGGCGCTCGTTGCGCGGGAACCCGTCGATGATGAAGCCGTAGTTCCAGTCGTGCTCGCTGAGCCGCTGTCTCACCACGCTCTCGACCAGGTCGTCGCCGACCAGCAACCCCGCCGCCATCGTGCGCCTGACCTGCGCGCCGAGCTTGGTGTGGTGCTGCACGTTCCACCGGAAGATATCCCCCACCGCGATGTGCTCCAGGTCAAAGGCCCCGGCGAGCATCTTCGCGTGCGTCCCCTTCCCGCTGCCCTGGATGCCCATGATGACGTATTTGCGCATGCAGCAACTGTCGCACGGAACCGGGCCGCCGGCTCCTGGATCAGGCCGGGGGTTGCTGGGGCGGTGCGCCGGGGCTTGCGGGGATGTTCAGGTGGCGGGCGATCAGGCGGGTGATTTCCTCCGGGTCGTTGCCGAGCTGCGGCGGCAGGTTCCCGTTCAGCCACAGCGTGGCGAGCCCGTGCACCAGGGACCACGCCGCCGCCCCGGCGGCCAGTTGCCCGGTGTCGGGGCTGGCGCTGCCGTACAGGAGCGCCGCGGTTCCGGCTCGCGCCTGGCGGACCTCGTCGTCGTCCCGGTGGTACAGCTCGGGCTGGTACATGACCTCGAAGTGGGCGCGGTGGCTGACCGCGAATCGCACGTAGGCCACGCCCATCTCCAGGAAGCCGAGGCGGGCGTCGCGTGCGCTGCGGAGTTCCTCGGTAAGGATGCGGTATCCCTGGGCGGCGACCGCCGTGAGCAGCCCGGCTTTGTCCCCGAAGTGATATGCCGCCGCGGCGTGGGTGACCCCGGCCCGCCGGGCGACCTCCCGCAGGCTCATGGCGGCCGGGCCGGCTTGCCCGACGACCTCCACGGCCGCGCGCAGCAGCGCGGGCCGCAGGTTCCCGTGATGGTAGGGACGGGCCGGCTCCGCAGGCATCCTCCCATCCTAGTTGACATCTAACCATTGGTCAGATTATCTTTCCAGCGGTTAGATAACGACTCAGGAGGAGGCGCCATGCCAGCTCTGCCCTGGACGCAGCGACAGCCGGTCGACCCGGACCGCACGTACCTGGCGATGGCCTCGCGGCTGCCGCTCAGGCGCCGCCGCTCGATCCCCGGCTTCCTGCGCGATGCCGTGGCCATCCGCCGCCAGCTCGCCCGCGCCGACGGCATGGTCGGGTACGCGCTTGATGCCGAGCTCGCCCGCAGGACGTTCTGGACCTTCTCGGTGTGGGACGGCCAGGCCAGCCTCGACGCCTTCGCCGCGTCCGACCCGCACCGGGCGATCACCCGCCGGCTGCGGCCGCTGATGGGGCCGACCCGCTTCGAGTTCTTCGAGGTCCCAGGTTCGGCCCTGCCCATGACGTGGGACCAGATGAAAGCACCCGTGCGCAGTCCTGACGGCACCCGGGACGGGACGGCCGCGGATGACGCCACGGGCGCCCCCGGGCGGGCGGGAACGGAGAAAACGCGATGACGGTCGAGGACTACGGGCTGGCCCGGCGGATGTGGCACCAGCTGGAGCCGGTACACGCGGTGTTCTGGTACGCGGCCGGGAGGGCCGGGACGAGATCGAATGGCGCACCGACCGGCTGGCCGACGCCCCATGGCGGGCGCTGGGCGCTGACCGCGCCCAGCGGCTGGCCGAACTGACCGGCCCCCTCCTCGGCGCCGCCTTCGAGTCCGGGCTGCTCCCGCTTCAATCCACCCTGGGCATCGCGGCCGTACCAGCCCCCGCCCCTCGCCCCTGACGATCCACTGAGGGCAGGAGCTGATCGATGAGGATCGACGAAAGCCATTGCTGGTACCGTTCGCCGCTCCAGCCGCGGTCGGTGACGAGCAGGCGATAGACCTCAGGAGAGGCAAGCGCGTGGACGATGTCGGCCGCGGCGCGCTCGTTGAGCCCCGGCCGCAGCGCGCCGGCCTGGGTCAGTGAGCGCGTGATGCGGCGCTGACCGTCGTGACGCTGCCGCGCTATCTCGGCGAGTGCTGCCGCGGCGCCTTGGTCGGATCGTGCCGCCTCTTCCAGGACGCGGTGCACCGGCGCGGTGCGCGCCATCAGGCCGCCGACCACCGCCGCGAAGCCGGTCAGCGTGTCCCGCGGGTCCGGGTTCGCGACGAGGGAGCGGACCTGCGGCCGGTCCGCCATCGCGACCGCCTCGTCGTCGCCGGCGATCGAGACGTCGAGCACGGCCTTGAGGATCCCGAGTTTGGAGGAGAACAACCGGTACACGGTCGGCTGCGGAGTGTCGGAAAGCTCGCTGATCGCCTCGATCGTGGTGGCCGCGTACCCGCGTTCGAGGAACAGCCGGCGAGCCGCCTCGACCACCGCGGCCCGGGTTCGCCGCGTACGGGCCTGAGGGGCGGTTCGGGCGGCAGTCCGGCTGCCCTTGACATCTGCGTCCACAAAAATAATAGTAGCACTCTCAGATTGATAGTGTTACTCTCGATTTGAGTACACCGATCGCGGCCGGTGACCACGGCCGGCGAACTCAGAAAGGACCCAGCCATGACCGGCATTCGATCCGTCATCCTGCAAGCTCCCGACCCGGCTGCCGCCGAGGAGTTCTACGCCACCGCATTCGGCCTCGGCGACCGGCTGCTCGTTCAGCCGGCCGACGCGCCTACCAGCGGCTTCCGCGGCTTCATCCTGTCGCTCGTCGTCGCCCGGCCGAACATCGTCGACACCCTGATCGACGCGGCCTCGCACGGCGGCGCAACGACGCTCAAGCCCGCCGGTAAAAGCTTCTGGGGGTACGGCGGCGTCGTGCAGGCACCGGACGGCGCCATCTGGAAGATCGCGTCGTCTGAGAAGAAGAACTCCGGCCCCGCGACCCGCGAGATCGACGACTTCGTGCTGCTGCTCGGAGCGGCCGACGTCAAGGCAACCAAGCAGTTCTACCTCGCCCACGGCCTGTCCGTGGCCAAGAGCTTCGGCAGCAAGTACGTCGAGTTCGACACGGCCGGATCGCCGGTGAAGCTGGCCCTCTACAGCCGCCGGGCTGCTGCCAAGGACGCCGGCGTCGCCGCGGACGGCACCGGCTCGCACCGGCTCGTCATCGCCGGCGGCAGCGAGCCCGTCACCGACCCGGACGGCTTCGCATGGCAGGCGTCACGTGCAGTCGTCGCACTCGGCGGCGCGGCGTAGCAGCACGGTTCGTTCGGGAATGTTCCTGGTGAGTCCGGCCGCACGGCGGAACTCGGCGGCCGCCTCATTGTCGCGGCCGAGCCGCGCCAGCAGGTCGCCGCGGACGCTGGGCAGGTGGTGGTACCCGGCCAGGGCCGGCTCATCGGCCAGCCGGTCGACGAGCTCGAGGCCCCGTTCGGGGCCGAACGCCCGGGCCTCCGCCACCGCCCGGTTCAGCTCGACCACCGGGGACGGCGCCAGCGCCGCGAGGCCCCGGTACAGCAGGGCGATCTGCTCCCAGTCCGTGTCCGCCGCGTCCCGGGCTCGTGCGTGGCAGGCCGCTATCGCGGCTTGCAGCACGTACGGGCCCGGCGGGGCGCCGAGTTCCTGGGCCCGGAGCAGGGCGGTGAAACCGCGCCGGATCAGCAACTGGTCCCAGCGGCCCCGGTTCTGCTCGGGCAGCGGCACCGGCAGCCCGGCAGAATCGAGCCGGGCCGCCAGCCGCGACGCCTGGATCTCCATCAGCGCGGCCAGGCCGTGCACCTCGGGTTCGGCAGGCATCAGCCCGGCCAGCACGCGGCCGAGGCGGAGCGCCTCGGTGCACAGCGCCGGGCGCATCCAGTCGTCGCCCGCCATCGCCGAGTATCCCTCGTTGAACACCAGGTAGAGCACTTCGAGCACGGATGCGAGCCGGGCCGGGCGTTCGGCCGGCGGGGGTACCTCGAAGGGAACCTGCCTGCTGGCCAGCGTCTGCTTGGCCCGGACGATCCGCTTGGCGATCGCCGGCTCCGCCGCCAGGAACGCGCGGGCGATCTCCCCGGTGGTCAGGCCGCCGAGCAGGCGCAGGGTCAGCGCGATCCTGGCCTCGGTGGACAGCACCGGATGGCAGGAGATGAACATCAGCCGCAGCAGGTCGTCGTCGATCCGGCCCTGGTCCAGGACGTCGTCGAACTCGGCCGGGGTGCCCTGCCGGGCGGTTTCCAGCTCGCGGCCGAGCAGGTTCAGCTTGCCGGCCAGCCGTTCGTTCCGGCGGATCCGGTCGATGGCCCGGTGCCGGGCGGTCAGCATGAGCCACGCGCCGGGGCTGGCCGGGATGCCCTCGCCGGGCCACTGTTCCAGCGCGGCGACCAGGGCGTCCTGCGCCAGTTCCTCGGCCAGGCCGACGTCCCGGAGCAGCCCGGTCAGGCCCGCGATGATCCGGGCCGACTCCAGCCGCCACACCGCCTCGATCGCGCGGTGCGCCGCCTGCGTACTAGCGTCGGCGGTCACTAATCCCCGGGGCCGAACACCTGGCGGATGTCGCCCTCGCCGTCCCCGACCAGCTTCCAGAACCGCCGGGCCTGCTCCAGCGCCTCGTCCTTGGACCGCACCTCGATCAGCGCGAAGCTGACGATCACCTCTTTGGATTCGGTGAACGGACCGTCGGTCAGCGTGATGTTCCCGCCGGACGCGACGACGTGCGTGCCGCGGTCCAGGCCGCCCGTGGCCAGCAGGACCCCGGCCCGGGTCAGCTCCTCGACGAAGCGGCCCATGTCGGCGTAGAGCTGCTCGTCCGGCGGGCGGCCGCCGCCGTTGACCGTCATCAGGAAGCGCATCGCGAGACCTCCGCGGAAAGTTTATCGAGACCGCGGGCAGGCGCGTAGCGGAGCGCTACGACGCCGTTGCGGTGGGGACGGGATTCGAGGAGGGTGAGCGGCACCCGGCCGCCGGCTTCGGCGAACAGGCGCTTGCCGGGGCCGGCCACGACCGGGTGCACGAGCAGTATGAGCTCGTCGAGCAGGTGCTCGGCGAGCAGGAACCGGACCAGGGCGCCGCTGGCTCCGACGGCGATGTCCCGGCCGGGCTGCCGCTTGAGCTCGGTCACGGCGGTGGTGATGTCGCCGCTGATCACGGTGGTGGGACCCCAGTCCGGGTCGGTCAGGGTGGCGGAGACGACGACCTTGGGGGTGGCGGTCATCATCGCGGCGTGCGGCGGGGCGGCCGGGCTGGTGAACACGCGGCGGAACAACTCGTAGGAGCGCCGCCCGTACAGGTGCGTGCCGGCGGCGGCGAGCGGCGGCAGCACGGCCTGGTTCAGCTCGTCGTCGTAGTACGGCGGGTTCCACTTCTCCGGCGCCTCCACCACGCCGTCCATGGTGATGAACATCCCGGCGATGATCTTTCTCATGTGCTGTCCTTCCCCGGTGCGGGGTGGTCCGGCGGCCGCGGTGTGCCGTCGGCGGCGCGCTGGGCCAGGGCGTGGCCGACGAGGGCGGTGGCGTGCCCGTGGCCGATGCCGTACTCGGCCTTGAGCCAGTCGACGAGTTCCTTGTGCTTGGTCAGCTCCGATGTGCCGATGAGGTCGAGCCAGTAGCTGACGGGCCGGCCGTACTTCTTCTCGATCGACGGGAAGTAGTAGGCGGGACCCTGGACGCGTTCAGGCATGGTCTGCTCCGTTGTGGGCCGGCGCGGTCAGGCCCGGGCCGGCGAGGAAGTCGGTGAGGGTGGCCGCGATGACCGCGGGCGTGAGCTTCTTGGCGTGGCCCAGGCCGCGGCGCTCGACCAGGCGGGCGTCCGGCAGCGCACCGGCGACGGCGGCGGAGCCGTGCCGGAGGATGCCCGGGCTTTCTTTCTCGGTGCCGCACATGACCAGGGCCGGCATGGTGACCGCGGCCCACTGCCCGGCGGGCAGCGGCCGCCCGGTCTGGTAAGGCTCGACAAGCTCCGCGTCGTAGGGCAGCGTGTGCGCGACGGCGGTGAGCTTGTTCCAGACTCCGGGGATCAGGTGCAGCAGGGCGGGGACGAACGCGGGCGCGCCCATGCCGTCGGTCATGTAGTAGCGGACCGCCTGGCCGCGCTGGCCGGCATCGATCAGCTCGGTGACGCGCTGGCGCAGATCGGCCGGGGGCCGCCGGTCGGCGGGGTCGACGCCCAGCGGCGGCTCCTGCACGGCCAGCTTGCGGATCGGCAGGCCGGCGGCGGCCGCCTCCAGGGCCAGGACCGCGCCGGAGGACAGGCCCCACACGCAGGCCGCGCCGCCGGCCGCGCCGATCACCGCGCCGAGGTCCTCGATCTCCCGCTGGACGGCGTAGGGTGCCGTGTCGCCGCTGTCGCCACGGCCGCGGCGGTCGTAGCTGTAGACGGTGAACCGCGCCGACAGCAGCTCGGCCAGCTTGACCTGGCCGGGGAACCGGCGGTAGCTGAACGCCCCGCCGATCAGGACAACCGGCTCGCCGGCACCGCTGCGGTCATAAGCGATCGTGGTCCCGTCTGGTGAGGTGATGGTGTGCATGATGGTCTCCTGGTTTGTCGTGGTGCTGGTGCTCATGCGTGGCCGGCGGCGCGGTAAATCAGCTGCACCACGCCGGTACTGAAGGTTTCGGACCCGGCTAGCGTCAGGCGCGTGGTCTGGCCCTGGTCGCCGAACAGGCGCCTGCCGTGGCCGACCACGACCGGGAACAGCAGCAGGTTCAGCTCGTCGAGCAGACCCTGGCCCAGCAGCCACGCCACCAGGGCCGCGCTGCCGCTGATGTTGATGTTCCCGCCGGGCCGCTCCTTGAGCCGGGTGATCTCCTGAGCCACGTCACGCTGGATCAAGGTGGAGTTCGCCCACTCGGCCTTGACCAGGGTGCTGGACACGACCACCTTGGGAACGGCGGTCAGCTGGGCTGCCATCGGGTCGCTGGTGTTCCCGGCGAACGAGGCGGCGAAGGTCTGGTAGGTGACCCGGCCCAGGAGCATGGTGTCGCCGTCGGCCATGATCGACCCGACGACCTGGCCGAGCTCAGGACTGAAGTACGGGCCGGTCCACGTCTCCGGTGCTTCCACCACGCCGTCGACCGATACCATCAGGCCCGCCACGATCTTCCGCATCGCATCTCCTTCGAGACTCGAGCGGCCAGCCGATCCGGCCGCTCTCAGCGATGCTTCGAACGGGCGGCTCCAGAATGGACACCGCGGCGGTAAATTCTTCTGACGTTCCTGTTGCGAGGCTGCTGCGGGTAAATAATCGACGCGCCCTAGCGGGCCTGCCGTTGCCGCAGCATCTCCATGGACTTGGCGAGCCGCCGTTGCCTGGTTTCGGGCGTCTTGGCGCTTTCGATGGATTGGACGTGCCATTTCTTCTGGCTGGCAGACAGCCCGTCGAAGAACTGGCGTGCCGCATCGTCCTTGCTGAGGGCCTCGGCCAGGTCGGCGGGGAGCTCCACCTGACGGGGCATGGTATCCAGTTCCAGCTCGATATCGAGGTGGTCGCCCGCGGCGATCCCGGCCTGCCGGCGGTGGTCGGCACTGACCGGGATCAGGGACCGGCCGCCCATCACCCCGACCGTGCTGCGGTAGGTGTAGGAGCCGATCGTCACCACGACCGGGGGCCGCTGGCCGGCGCCGAGCCGCTCGATCACGTCGGGCGGCACCTCTATCCCGGTGGCGGTTTTGCCGGCGGCCAGCAGCGAGGCGCGGAACCTGGCGCGCGGGCCGCCCGGGCTGGACCCGGAGCCGGTGTCGGCAGGCTTGTCACTCATGACGACTCCCTCATGATTGTTGTTCGTCACAGGCCGCGGCTCGCGCCTCGAAGATGGCCCGCTCGCGTTCGTTGGCGGTCAGCGCCGCGGCGCGGGTGAACTCCGCCCGGGCTTCGTCCCGCCGGCCCAGCTCGGCCAGCAGGTGACCGCGGACCGCGGGCAGCTGGACGTAGCCCTTCAGGGCGGGCTGGCCGGCCAGGGTGTCGGCGATCTCCAGGCCGCGGGCGGGCCCGTAGGCCATGCCCACGGCCACCGCGCGGTTGAGCTCCACCACCGGGGACCCGGGGAGCAGGTGCGCGAGCACCACGTAGAGCGCCGCGATTCGTTCCCAGTCCGTGTCCTTGACCGAAACCGCCCGGGCGTGGCACGCGGCGATCTCGGCCTGCACCGCGTACGGCCCGGGCGCGGCGTCGAGCTGCCCGGCCCGCTCGAGCGCGGCGAACCCGCGGCGGATCAGCAGCCGGTCCCAGCGCCGCCGGTCCTGGTCCGTGAGCAGGACCGGGTCTCCCGCCGGGCTGGTGCGGGCCGGGATGCGGGACGCCTGTAGTTCCATGAGCGCGACCAGCCCCTGCACTTCGATGGTGCGCGGCATGAGCCCGGCCAGGACGCGGCCCAGCCGGAGCGCCTCGGCGCACAGCTCGGGACGGATCCAGTCCTGACCCGAGGTCGCCGCGTAGCCCTCGTTGAAGATGAGGTAGATGACGTCCAGGACCGAGGCGACCCGGCCGGCCAGCTCGCCCGGCGCGGGAATCTCGAACGGGATCTTCTTCTCGGCCAGCGTCCGCTTGGCCCGGACGATCCGCTGCGCGATCGCGGGCTCCGCGGCCAGGAACGCCCGGGCGATCTCGTGCGTCGTCAGGCCGCCGATCAGGCGCAGCGTGAGCGCCGCGCGGGCCTCGGCCCGCAGCACGGGATGGCAGGCGATGAAGATGAGCCGCAGCAGGTCGTCGCCGATGTGGTCATCGACGTCCGGCTCCTCGAACGGCTGCGCGTGCGCTTCCATGTCGCGCCCTACTTCCTGCAGTTTCTGCTCATACCGGGTGCGGCGCCGGATCAGGTCGATGGCCCGGTGCTTGGCCGTCGCCATCAGCCAGGCGCCGGGCCCGTCCGGGACGCCCCGGACGGGCCACTGTTCCAGCGCTATCACCAGGGTGTCCTGGGCGAGTTCCTCCGCGGCGCCCACGTCCCCGGTGATCCGGGCCAGGGCCGCGATGAGGCGGGGCGACTCGATCCGCCAGACCGCCTCGATCGCGGCGTGCGTGGCCCGGTAGTCAGGCACCGTCGCCCGGCCCCATCACCTGCAGGACGTCGGTGCTCCCGGTCCAGCCCGGCCACAGGTCCCGGTGCACCGTCATGAACCGGGAGGCCCACTCGACGGCCTCCTGGATGGACCGGACCTCGTACAGGGCGTAGCTGATCAGTTCCTTCGACTCGGTGAACGGGCCGTCGGTCACGGTCACCTGGCCGCCGGCCAGCGACACCCGGGCGCCGCTGGCGCTGGGCAGCAGTCCCGCGGTGTCCAGCAGCACGCCGGCCTGGGTGGCCTCGCCGCCGAGCTTCATGATCGCCTCGAACAGCTCGGGGGGCGGCGGGGTCGACGGGTTGGTCCCGGACAGCAGCATCATGTAGCGCATGGTTGTTTCTCCTTGTTCGTGTCTATCGGAAGGAATATCAGGCGACGCGCCGGTACAGGTGGACCGAGACGATCGCGAGCCAGGTGAAGACGGCGGTCACCGCGGCGTAGAACGGCAGCACGATCGCGGGTGAGCTGGAGCCGCTGGTGACGCCGGCGAACGCGGCCAGGAACGCCGCGCCGGTGATCCGGGAGTAAACGGCCAGGCCCCGGTGCCCGGCCCGGGACAGGTAGCGGGCGATCACGAAGCAGGCGGTGATCACCGCGATGAACCCGATGCTCGCCGCGATCAGGTGCCCGTCGCCGTGCCAGCTGACGTGCAGGGCCTTCCCGGCCGGGGCACCCGGTCCGAACCCGTCGGCCGGGTCGGCGCGGAACACCCCGGCGGCCATCAGCCCGGCCCCGTACAGCCCGAGCAGCCGGGGCGCCCACCGGCTCGGCAGCGCGCGGTGCACGCCGACCGCGGCCGCGATCGTCATGGCCCCGGCCACCAGGAAGGTGGCGACCTGGATCCAGCCGAGCGGGCCGTTGGCGAGCAGGCTGGCGTCGTCGTGGGCGATGCTGAACCCGCGGCGGGTCAGGCCCTGGATGAAGATCGAGCCCACGAACACGGCTCCGGCCAGCGGGCCGTAGCCAAGAAGCGACCTGGTGACCCGCCCTTCCGGGGAGCAGGTCCTGGCGGTGACCGGAGCGGTTGCGGTCTGGGTGGTCATCTCGTCCGACCTTTCGGCTGCGGCGGACCGTCTGCTCGATCCGCCCTCTGCCTATGCCTCGAACGACCAACCCCGGACTCGACAGGTCCGCGGAGAAATTCTCTGCTCTCCCCGCCCGCAGCGCATCGAGGCTGCTCCGGGGGCGTGACACCCGGGTCCGTTCGGTCAAAGAATGTTCTTTTTCACCGAACGAACCTGGGTCCGCCAGCTGGCCGGCCGCCGGCGCTATCGTGCGGCGCGGTAGCGTTCGCGGCGGACCGTCGCCTTCCGGCCCTTGATGCTGACCTGCCGGAGCGCCGCGATCACGTCGTCGGCCGCGGTCTCGGGGACCTCGACGAGCGAGAAGCGATCGGCGATCTCGATCGCGCCGATCTCCCGGCCGGACAGGTGTGACTTGCGGGCGATGACGCCGACGAGATCGGCCGGCCGGACCCCGGAAGAACGGCCAGTCCCCACGAACAGCCGCGTGGTGCCCTGGCCGGCCGGGCGCCCGCGGTCCTGGTCACGGCCCGCGGCCTTGCCCGCGTCCTTGCGACGGCCGCCGCGGTCGCCCGGCGGAGGCAGATCGACCTCCGGCAGTTCTTCGTCGTCGCGGGACGTTCCGCTTGCGTCGGATGCCAGCTTGACCGCGGCCAGGGCCACCTCATAGATGCCGAACTCCTCGCCGAGCGGCTCCACCACGGCCCGGAAGGCGTCAAGGTCGTCTTCGAGCACGATCTGCCGGAGGGCGGCGCGGGTGAGCTCCAGGCGCCGGGCGCGCAGGTCGGCGACGGTCGGCAGCTTCTCGATCGCGATCGGCCGCCTGGTCGCCCGCCCGATAGCCTGGAGCAGGTTGTGCTCACGCGGCGTGGCCAGCGTGATGGCGGTGCCTTCGCGGCCCGCCCGGCCGACCCGTCCGATGCGGTGCACATAGGCGTCCGGCGCGCTCGGCACGTCGTAGTTCACCACGTGCGTGAGCTGCTCGACGTCGAGACCGCGGGCGGCGACATCGGTGGCCACGAGGAGATCGAGGCTGCCCGCGCGCAGCCGGCCCATCACCCGGTCGCGCTGCTGCTGGTCCATGCCGCCGTGCAGGGCCTCGGCCCGGTAGCCCCGGCCGTTCAGGGTCTCGGTGAGCTGGTCCACCTCGTCCCTGGTCCCGCAGAAGACGATCGCAGCCGAAGGCGTCTCCATGTCGAGCACGCGCATGAGGGCAGCGGGCTTGTGCCCGCGCGGCGTCATGTAGGCGATCTGCCGTACCAGCAGCGCCTCGGGCGACGCCGACGCCTTGCGGCCGAGTTCGACCCGCACCGGGTCGCTCAGATGGCGGCGCACCATGGCGTCGATCCGCGGCGGCATGGTCGCCGAGAACAGCGCGGTCTGCCGGTTCTGCGGGGTTTCGCCCAGGATCAGCTCGATGTCCTCGGCGAAGCCCATGTCAAACATCTCGTCGGCCTCGTCCAGCACGACGATCTCAAGGCCGCTCAGGTCCAGCGTTCCCCTGGTGATGTGGTCGAGCGCGCGCCCGGGCGTCGCCACCACGACCTCCACGCCGCGCTCCAGGGCACGCAACTGCCGGCCAATCGGCTGCCCGCCATAGACCGGCAGCACCCGCACGCTCGTGTCGCGCCCGTAGCTGTGCATCGCGGCGGAGACCTGCATCGCGAGCTCGCGCGTGGGCACGAGGATCAGGGCGAGCACCCCCGCCGGCCCGCTTCCGGTGCTCCGGCCGGAGATCCGCTGGAGCACGGGAAGCGCGAAGGCGGCCGTCTTGCCCGTCCCGGTCGCGGCCTGCCCGACCAGGTCACGGCCGGCGATCAGCGGCGGGACGGCCGCTCGCTGGATGGGCGTCGGCTCCTCGTAGCCGAGGCCAGACAGCGCCCGGCACAGTCCGGGGACCAGGCCCAGCTCGGCGAAGCCGCTGGCATCCGCGTCGTGGTCCCCGGCCATAGGAGAACCGCCTTGCTCGTCAAGCACCTATACACTCCCGCACTGGTTACATCCCTGGCCGCGCTATGCAGCGCCGCCTCTGGCCGGGTACCCCATCCAGCGCGACGGTGACCCTCGTGTCTGCGGCCATGTCCCCGCCACGACACGAACACAAGACAACCACAACCGCGAGGTACAGCCGACCCGGTGCCCGATTCATTCCCAGCCCGGATACCGCTACGGGCCGGTAATCCCGCGAGCCCGGCGCCGTCTGGTCCTTCAATTCGGCCGAACGGACCGTGGTTCGTGCGCCTGCCGATACCGCGGATCTGGTGGGCCTGCTGGCAGGATTGGCTCATGCCTGCCGCAGCGTTGTCGACGGATGAGTTAGCGCCACCGCATCCTGAGCCCGCGGCACGCCACCGGGCCGGCCGCTCCCGCCACGGCCCGTTCCGCCGAAGAAAACCCCTCCAGCTCGAAATCATAGGGACTTGAGCCGCCTCAAGATCGCACGCCCGCCATGATCTAAATAAGAAACGGAGATCCTGGACCACGACAATGGCCTTTGTGCAGGTCGGAGATTCACGTCAGTCCAGGAACCTGCTGTCTTCTTGAAGTATAAATGCCGCGACAGCGACACCACGCGCCACGCCGACCACCTGCGTCACGACAATTGCACCAGAGCCGCAAAACCCCTTCACGCAGTTCAGGCGCCCCCTGCAGGTCATTTGCTCGCTGATTACGCGGTCGTTATCGCGTCCCTTTCGCCTCAGCAGAGTTATGCATACCCAGAGGCAGCATATGGGTCTTGACAGGGTTTCAACTCGAGAGGAGGCTCTCCCGTGTTTGGTCGAATTTGCGACAACACGGGCGGTTTTGAGCGGTCCGTGTGCAAATTCGGCTGTGCACAGCCGGATGCTCAACCAGCTACGGCAAGCATCGTGACCGGGGTCGGGGCAGACAGCCCCGGTCCTAGAGCGGAGGACGGAAGAACGTCATGAAGAGATCCTTTGCGAGACGTGGTCTGGGCGTGACCCTGACCCTGACGGCGGCGGGTGTACTCGCCGCGGCGACGGCGACGGCATCGGGTGCGTCGGTGCGCGCAAGCGCGCATTCCTCGGTGTCGGCGGCCTGTGCGACGTCGGCGGGTCCGGTCCGGATGGGCCGTTTCCTCGGCATCGTGCAAATACAGCAGGCGAAGGCGGCCGGCTGCGCGGCCACCAATCCCAGCGGTGCCAGCAATACCAGCGATCGCGCGATAGGCCAGCCGCCGCTGCTGTTCAACGGCGGTGTGGTGATGGGCACAAAGTCGACCGGCCGGGTGGTGCTCACGCCGATCTTCTGGCAGCCAGCGGGCCACCCGATCGATGCCGGCTACCAGAACATCATCAACACGTACCTCAATGACGTGGCGGTTTCCAGTCACCGCCAGGACAACGTGTACTCGATGGCGAGTGAATACCCGGGCAGCAACGGGGCTCACCTCGCGGGGATCAGGTTCGGCGTGCCGATCATCGACACTGGTGCGCTGCCGCCCTCGGGCTGCACGGTGGCGGCCAACGACACAAGCAACATTTACGCGGACAGCAGCGGCTACGACGCCTGTGTGGACGATGACCAGGTCCAGGCTGAGGTCAACCGGGTCATCGGGGTCCAGGGGCGGCCGGCCGACCTGGCCCACATTTACGTGATGTACCTGCCCAAGCATGTCGAGACCTGCTTCTTCCCTGGCTCCACGCTGACCAACGCCAACGCCTGCACGATCAACAACCAGCCGTCCGCAGCCTTCTGCGCCTACCACAGCCAGGCCACCGTCGGGGGCGCCATCTACGCGAACATGCCATTCCCGATCTACAACTCAGCCACGCATTTCACCTGCGCCAACAATGGCAGGAATGGTTTCCCGGTTCTGGAGAGCCCCAACGGCAATCCCGACGCCGACACGATAATCAGCACCACCAGCCACGAGGTCATCGAGTCGATCACCGACCCCGAGGGTACCGCCTGGTTTGACGCCATCGGCTTCGAGATCGGCGACGAGTGCAATTTCGTCTTCGGACCAACCAATGGCGTTGCTGGTCAGCTCTACAACCAGATCATGAACGGCCATCACTACATAACCCAGGAGGAGTTCAGCAACAAGGACTTCGCGGTAACAGGCCTCGGGTGCAAGCAGGGCGAGAAGGAGAAAAACCGTCCCTGACCACAAGGTAATCACCCGGCGCTACGCCGTCTGAGACTGTGCCCAGCCCCGGTCACCGGGGCTGGGCACTATGAACCGCCTATAACACCCGGCCTGTGGGTGTGCGGTGCCGGCCACGCTGCCGGTGCCGTCGGGTCCCGGTGGCCTAAGGTTCGCGTCCAGCTCCGGCGGCACCCTGATCAGCAGCCGCAACGGCCCGCGCGCTCGCGCCTGCCTGAGCTCCTGGCCGGCTCTGAACAGCGAGAACCACGGTTCGTTCGGCATAAAGAATTTAATTATCCCGAACGGGCCGTGGTGCTATTACCAAAGCCAGGACCCTAGCCGCGGGTGAATTCGGCGCGCCAGCGGAGCTTGCGCGGGTCCGCTAGGTCAAGGCACTTTTCTCCCGAACGGGCGGTGAGCCTGCCGCCCGCCATGGCCTCGAGCTCGCGCCGGGTCAGGTGGGGATGGAAGTCCTGCGCCGGGACGGGACCTTCGAACCGCAAATGGTCCGCCAGCGACAGTGGCGGAGCGGGGCCGAGGACGCCTCGGCCAGGGCGAGGGAGTGAGGGCAGATCATCGTACGCCTGCCAATGAAGGGCATGACATGAATTCATCGAAATGAATCAAGGTGCCACGGATATTGAATGGATCGCCTCGGCTGTTTTCCTTAAGGGTCGCGGTGCGTGGCGGGAGACTTGCCGGGATTCTGGGGATCGGCGTCCGGATCCAGAGGTCGAAATTGAAACTTAAAAATTAGACTGAACTGGAACCCCGTCACGGAATCGAACCGTAGACCTTCTCCGTACCATGCATGCAGGTTCCGTCTGGCGGAGTCGGATTGGGTCGGATCATCGCAGATCGGAGGAATTGCGGTGTCTGGGCGCGCCGCGCTCCATCTGCCGTTGGCTGGCATCGTTGTCACTTGGTTTGTCACTGAGTGAAGAGTCGCCTCCTGCTAAACGCAACAGCCGGCAGCGGCCCACTGTGCCGAAAAGCGATGCCGCCATGGATAGGGTGACCATGGCGGGGCATCGGCCGCCGCCTGCAAATCGCATATCGTCGGTCCTCATTGCTTACCCGCCCATCGGGTAGCCCGTCTATCGCGTTAGGTCCAGTCTGGGCAGCTAGCCAAGGTCGGCGATTCCCCCTTTCAGGGGCGGGACCACAGCTGGATGCGGTCCGGGTTGAAGCCGGACTAGGAGCTCGTAGTCGCCGAGGTCGCTGATCAGAGCTCCGCATTCGCGGGCGCGCAAGCGGAGAGCGCCGTGGTCTGACTGCTGGCTGCACACATGCAGGATCAGCAAGGCTGGATGGCCCTTGGCCGGCGGGTGGACCTGGAGGGTGATCTCGCCGCTTTCACCGAGATCGGCAAGGGCGGCAGCAAGCAGTTCTCTGGCCGTCTCGACGAGCGTCGCGTCCATCTGCCGTGCGAAGTCGACGGTGATGCGGGCTCCGGTCGTGCGGACTGCGCGGATGCTCTTCGTGAGAGTTGTGGTCAGGAAGCCAGGCGCGAGAAGCTCGTCCCGGAGGGTGGCATTTGCCAGCGCGGCCGCTAGCCTCAGGACCGGGTCTGCCGCCCGGGCCGATGCGGCCAGGGTCAGCACGGGTCCGGCCACGCGGCGGGCATAGTCCAGGGCAGCCCGGTCGACGCGGTTGATGGCCTCAGCTCGTGCCTGCCAGCTCAGCCGCTCACGATAGCGGGCTAGCTGAGATTCGGTGGAATTGGACAGGCCGCGGAAGGCGGCCCGGAAGCCGATGGCGAATCCGGCGCCAATCACGGGGGAACCCAGGATGGAAGCCCGTGCGCCGATGGAGACCGCGCCGCCACAGGCGAGGACGCCGGCCGTCAGGGCAGCCAGGTCGAGCGCCATGGCGGCGAAACCGTATGCCGGCCCGCGGATGAAGTAGACAGCTGCGATCACGATCCCGGTATTACCGGACACCCAGAAGGCGAATGGATCGCTCGTCCCCGGGGCCACGGCCAGCGCTCCCACGGCCGCCAGCGCGGTGACCGCCGCCGTCAGGCCGACCGCGACCCCGCGGGTCATCTGCACCTGGCTCAGGCGCTGGGAGCAGATCACGGCCAGGCCGGCCGTGCTCGCGGACACGGCTGCGGCCGCCGCCTGCCAGCGCATGTCCTGCCAGCGCAGGCACAACAGGAGCAAGCCGGAGAGCAGGACCGGCACCATGAAGCTGAGGAATATCAGCTGCGGGCTCGGCGCGAGCCGACGCGCCCATTCCAGCGGATCCTCGGCCCCGGCGTTCGTTTGCCCGGCAGGCCGCCAGGTCAGTACGACTGTCGTGCCATGCCCAGGCGAAGAGGTGACCTGCGCGTTTCCCCTCGCGTCCCGAAGACGCCTCAGGACGCTGTTCTCCAGGCCCTTGCTGAGGGGTCCCACCTGCACCGGATCGAAGCCGGCACCATCGTCGCAAATGGTCACCTCGACGCCGCCTGACCCGTCGCCATGGACCGTGACCGCGGCATCTCGCACCCCGGCATGGGCCACCACATTACGCAGGACCTCTCCGGCGGCACCGCACAGCGCCTCCGCCTGTGCCGCGGGCACCTCGAGATCGCGGCCGACCCGCCAGCGTACCGAGAGTTCCGGCGTGACCTCCTGAGCCCGGCGGCGCAACTCTGACCCCAAGTCGAGCGGGCCGGACCGGTCCGGCCGTACCCGCCGGGTCAGCGCGGCCTGCGCTTGCCTGGCCTTGGCCACTACGACGCTCCACGGCAGCAGTTGGTCGGTGACGGCGATCGCGCGCAGGACGCTGAGTACATCGTCGTGGACCGAATTGGCCGCACGCCGCTCGGCTTCTTCCGCGGCGAGGGCGGCATCCTGGACCGCTAGCTGCCGCGACAGGTGGTCGGCCGCGTCGTCGGCCTGGCGTGCACCCGCCCGCATGAACCGCGCGGCCACCCCGGCCACGATCACCGTAGGCCCCGCGGCCACCGCCTGCTCCACCGCAAGGCTCGTGCCCGATTGCCACAGCCCAGTGCCCAGGATCATCAGCAGCAAGGGGACGGGTATGGCGAGACGGGGCGGAGACCATACTGCCCAGGCAGCGGCGGTCGGCACCACCATCACGTAGGCCTCCTGCTCCAGGAACGGGCTCCCGGGCACGGCCAGGATCCTGACCGCGATCACCAGGACCAAGGTGGCCGCCGCCAGCAGGTTGACGTCCCGCTGGGATGGCGGACGACGGAACGCCAGCAGGGCCTGTCCGGCCAGCAGCCCGCTCAGCAGCAGGCTCGCGGCCAGGCTGCCCGGCCGCTGGCCGCCCATCGGCCCGGAACTGACCCAGAACTGCAGCACGATAGCCAAGGCCACGGCGCTGAAGATGCGGCCTATCGCACGTTCCAGCGTCGCCTGGTGCGCGGCGTCCGCGGGCCCGGCCGCCTGCGCCGACCCTGCGTGGTCAGCCGTGGCCGGCGGCAGGCTCACTGGCCGCGCAGGTACCAGTCCGGATCGACGTGCCGATCCCGCAGCGCGACCCGCAGCAAGTCCGTCTTCGTGAAGACGTCGTCCCCGTTCGCCACATAACGCGCCTTTACCGCCTTCAGGTGACTCTTCACCGTTTCCGGCGAACACCTCTGCACCGACGCAATATGTTGAGCGGGCACGCCGGTCGCATACAGCCGCAGGACCTCCACCTGGGCCGGCGAAAGCCGCGGCCCGGGCGCCGCCAGCACCACCGCGGCCATGAGCGGCGAGACCCAGGCTTCGTCGCCGTTCATGACCGCGATCAGCGCCTCTTCAAGGCGTTCGGCCTCCTCTTTGCGCACCACCGCGTCGGCGCCTATGCCCAGCGTGCCCTGCAGTCGCTCCGCGCGTTCCTCGCCGGTGTAGATCACCACCGGATACCGGCCGTCCTTGAGCCGGGCAACGTTCTCCGCCGGAGAGGAACCATCCTTAAGGGTCAGGTCGAGCAGAACCACATCGGACCGGCGGGCCGCGGCCCCCTCGAGTTCCAGGAACTCCGTTACAGTCGCGGCCATAACCCCGGCGACAAAGGACGAGTTCTCCTTCGGCAGCCTGGCCAGGACACCGTGACACAAGTCCGGGTGATCATCGACGATCGAGACGATCACCGACGCGCCATCCGCGCCCGGGATACCTGTTTCCATAACCACACCGTCCGGTTACCCGCCGACCCCACACCCTGGCCTTCAGCCGCGGATCGCGGCGGTCAGGGCGCCTTGATACCCGCCACCCAGTCGGCTATCGAAACGTCCGCCGACTCCAGCATAACAATGCGCGCAAAGAACGGAGCCGGGCATGACCGGGAGTTGTTTCTATCGCGTTTGGCGGCCCGATGCATCCCGCTCAGCATGGAGCGCGAGCGGCAATGGCCGACTTACGCAATCTGATCATTTAGCGCCGCGGGTACTGGCGCGGGACGAGTAGGGCACCCTCGCCCGGCCGACGGCGAGCCGGGCCACGGCTGGCCGGACCCGGCCGACGGCCATCCCCCTTTATGGGGAACCCCTTATTGGTGATACCGGCATGTAGCCGCCACCGCCCACAGTAGAGGAAAGGCGGTAACCGGGGAGGATCGGGAGGGCGAGCGATGGGGATCGGATTTCTGTCTCGCCGGGTGATCTTCGTCGTCCCGCTCGTGACGGTCTGGCTCACCTCCAGCCCGGCGGCCGCACCGGCCATGCACACCGCGCTCATCTCCGCCGCGGCCTCGGACGGCTGCCCGGCCGCGGAAATCGTCGGCGTGCACGGCACCAGCGAGGGGCCGAGCCGTACCAACGGGACCGACTCGCCGGAGATCAAGGCTACGTTCGCCGCCTTCGCCGGTGACGAGCGCAAGCTCGACGAGCATGGTGCGCGCCTGGATTACTTCGCCTACCCGACGGTCACCTTCGCCGAGTACCTTCCGGGCCGCTGGCTATCGCTACGCACTACCATCCACGACTACGCCGATCAGCTCGAAGCCGAGCTCGAAGCCTTCAGCCGCTCGTGTCCAGGCACCCCGATCTTGCTGGTCGGCTACTCCCTCGGCGCCCTGCTGATCGACCGCATGCTCAGCTCTCACCGCGGCGAGCGGGGTTTCATCGATGCGGTCGAGCTCTACGGCGACCCTTGCTGGTACAACCCACACGGGAACTACAGGGGCCTAGCCCGGTACGCCGCGGCCGGGAATCTCCGGCTGGGCTGCTTCCCGGAAGACGCCTACCCGCTGGTGTCGCCGGCCGGTTCCCCTTTCGTGGTACAGAGCCGGTGCATCAGCGGCGACCCCATCTGCGGACAGGGCTGGCCAGTCTACGAGATCGGCGCTCAGCTCATCGCCGCCGCCCTGTGCGGCCTGGACAAGTGCCCGCACTTGTCCTATTCCGTCGCGTCCGCCAGCGACGGCGCGGATTTCCTAGCCGAGCATGCTTTTCAGCAAATCGGAGGGGACGGCTAGGGAAAGGCAGGCCGGCGATTCAGGTAATCGCCGGCCTGTTTTGTTTTCACGGCGAGGCGGCCGACGATTTTGTTGCCTTCGCGCTGCTCAATGATGCCGTGGAACCCTAATCCGATCCCCCGTAAAGGGGATATCGCAGAGCCGCCCTGTCGGCAAGAATTGCAGATATCAAATACGCTTCCGTGGCCATTCTCGCCTCGGCGCTGCTCCCCGAGGGCACCTGTCAGGCGCGGCATCTGTAAGTAAAGGAGAACGTTATGCGTACCAGTCGGCCGCGCGTTCGCCGCGGCGCCCCGCCGCGTCGGCATTCCTCCTCCCGGACCCGGCGTGGCCCGACCCGGACCCGCGGACGCGCAGCGCCCCGTCGGCAGTCCGCCCGCCGAAGCCCGGTTAGCAGCCGGCGCCCGGTTAGCAGCCGGCGCCCGCAACGGCGGAACGCCCCGGCGCACCGGTTCGCCATCGGCAAATCGCTGAAGACGGCCGTCGTCGCGGGCGTCGTGGCGACGGTCGTCGTGGCCGTGGTCGCATTCCTCGCGCACGGTTTCCCCCGGGTTCAGTCCGTCGTTGTGACCGGCGGCCCGGAAGGCCCGGTGACCCAGGTGGGCCCGGTCGCAGACCAGGTCGTCTACACGGCCCGCACGGCGAACGACGCGCAGATCGTGCTGCCAGCCGTAGTGCAGGCCCGGCTGCGCCAGGACGGGCTGGCGCACCAGTCGATCGAGGTCACCCGGGTCGATTACACAGGCACGGTCGCCACGTCCGATGTTGACCTGACTCCGCGCACCGGTAACTCCCCTCAGGACCCCGCGCTCAAGGTGAAAGGCCGGGCTCTCCTGGCCATCGACGCCAAGATCTCCGGCATCGAGGCGGACGTCAACGATCCGTCGGGAACCGCCGGCGGCCGCGCCCTGTACGCCGGCCTGACCAGAACGGACTTCACCGGCGCCCCCGTGACGATTGTCAGCTCGGGTATCGACCTGACCGATCCCGACAACTTCCGGTCCCTGCAGTGGAAGGTCTCGCCGGGGGAGGTAGTGGCGGAGGTGAGGAGCGCCGGTGACCAGCCGACGCTGCATGGTCCGGTGACCTTCGTCCTCGTTCCGGTGGCCGGCTCGCAGCCCCAGCTCGGCCAGGCCCAGAAGAGCTACCTCAAGGCGGTCTGGACCGCCCTGCTGACCTCGGCGGGCGCGACCTCCGTCACCTTCATCGACGCCACCACTGCCACCGCGGCCGCGGCCACCCCCGAGGCTCCGAAGGTGCCGCCGGTCTCGCTCCCCGACCTGCCGACCACCCCGATCGCGCAGGTACCGGGGCCGAAGGGCGTGACGTGCACGGTGCCGCAGAGCTACTTCGTCTTCAACACGGCCGACCTAGTTGACGCTGCCAAGACCATCCGGGATCTGACCCCGTGCATCACCGCCGCCCTCGCGGCCCATGCCACCTTCGCGCTCGACGGGTGGACGTCCTACGAGGGGCCGCTCACCGCGGCAGGCCAGCCGGCGTTCAACGATCCCGCGAACATCACCCTCAGCCAGGAACGAGTCCAGGCTATCGCGAACCTACTGGTCAGCGACCTCGCAGTCCCTGCGTCCGCCATCACCCGCGCGACCGGGCACGGCAACCTCGGGCAACCCAACCCCGACCCGCGCAGCGCCGCTAACCGGGTCGTGGTCATCACCTACACCATCAAATGATCAACCAGGAGAAGGAGACGAGTGTCATGGCCATGGCGAATATCACAGAGGAGCTCTGGGATCCCGCTCTTACTCTAAAGGAAGCCAGCAAGGTCGGTATCGGCAAGGACGACTACGACTCCGCTACGGAATACGCCCGCATGGTCGTCGAGGAGCACCAGCGTCGCGGCACCCCGCGCGAAAGCTGGGAGCCCACGGCCCTGCACAACGTCAACCTGGCCGAGCCTTTCGTTACCGACGGCGAACAGGAGCTAAGGAGCCGGCTCGAGCAGGAGGCCGACCCCCGCCTCGACGAATCCCAGGCCCTCATCGAGAACGCCAGGGAGGACCTCGACAAGATCGTCGAGCACCGGGCACCACTTATCGGCTCGGAGACCGGTGCCAGCCACTCGGTCGCCGAAGCGGTGGAACGCGTCGAGGAGTACGACACGAAGATAAAGCGGGATCAGAGCGCGGGCCAGCACCACCACCACCGGGCCAGCACCCTGCTCCAGCGGCTTGCGACCTGGGCCCCGTGGATCGAGGCGGTGGGCTTCCTCACCTTCATCACCTACTACCTCAACGTCCCCCTGCTTGAGCCGTGGCAGGACTGGCTCGGCTGGTCCTTCGCCGCTACGGTCGTCATCGCCATCATCCTCGGCCAGACCTGGCTGGTACGCCACGCCGCGCGGAGCCACAACCACGCCCGGGAGGCCCGAGCCGACAACCACCGGCACGAGGCCGACCGCGCGTTCACCCGGCGAGACTGGTACTTGGGACTAACCGCGGTGACCGCAGTGGCCATCACCAGCGGCATGATCTGGCGCGGGATCGCCGCCTTGGGCAATGCCAGCATCGGCACCACCGTGGTCCTGGTCTTCGTCGCCGCCGTCACCGGTCTGCTCCTGCCGACCCTCGCCTTCCTGGGCGTAGCCCTCGACGGCTCCAGGGTCTCCCGTGAGCGCGACGGCCTCGCCAGCGATTTGGACGACGACCTTGACGAGTACCTGGAGACCATCGGTGACAGCCGCCGGGATCTTGCCCGCGTCGCCGAGATCGGGGACACCCTGAGGGATAAGACATTCCCGGACATCTGCCACACCACCCAGGAGGTCGTCGACGGGGTCTACGGCTTCTACGGCACCGTCCGCCTGCTCATCGGGGGCCTGGCGGCCGACCCGCCGGCCCGAACGGCCAGGACGACCGAGCAAGACGCGGCGGGCAGCATCACCGGGCACATCGGGACCAGCATCGCAGGCGCCGGTCACGTCAGCCTCGGCCCGCTGTTTGACCGCCAGCACCGGCTGGGGGAGATCGAAACTCAGCGGGCCATGCTGCTTGAGCAGGTCGACGCGCTATCGCAGCACCCATGGGGCAACTCTCGGGCCTGAGCCTCGGATGGATAGCGGGCGGCCCGCCGGTCCGGCGGGCCGTTCGCTATGGCGCGCGCACTGCGGCCGACTCCCCGGCCGAGGCTCTGGCGGGCTGGAGCCGGATCAGGAGTTCGTGATCGCCGAGGTCGCTGACCAGGGCGCCGGATTCTTCCGCGCACCGCCGCAAGGTGGCGTGATCTGGCTGCTGGCCGCGGACGTGCAGGACCAGGAGCGCTGGAGATCCCGCGCCGGGCGGGTAGACCTTGAGGGCGACGCCGTCGCCCTCGACCAGACCGACCAGGGCGGCGGCGAGCAGCCGCTGGGCGGTCTCGGGCAGCGCCGTGTCTCCCAGTCGCGCGACGTCGACCGTGACGTGCACGCCGACTATCCGGGCCGCGCGCACGCGCTCGGCCAGAGCGAGCGTCAGGAAGCCCGGTGCCAGCAACTCGTCCCGGAGGGTGGCATCGGCTAGGACGGCGCTCATCCGCAGCGCCGGGTCCGGCGGCTGGCCCGAGGCGGCGCGTTCGAGCACGGGGCCCGCGACGCGTCGCGCGTACTCCAGGGCCGCGTTGTCGACGCGGCTGATCGCCTCGGCCCGGGCGTGCAGGCGTACCCGTTCGCGGTACTCGGCCAGCCGGGACTCGGTGCGGCCGGACACGTTCCGGAACGCCGCCAGCATCGCGGCCGCCACTGCTGCCCCGAGGACCGGGCTGGTCAGGATGGCCACCCGCACGCCCGCGGAAATGTCCGGGCGGGTCACCAGCAGGCCGGCGGTCAGGGCGGCCAGGTCGAGGGCTAGGGCGACGAGCCCGGGTACCGGCCCGCGGAGGAAGTAGATCGCGGCGACGGCGATCCCGCCGCCCGTGCCGACCCAGTAGGCGTAGGAGTCGGTGATGCCCGGTGTCACGGCCAGCGAGCCCACGGCGACCAGGACCGTATTGGCCGCGGCCAGGCCTACCGCGACTGCGTGCGTCATGCGCACCTGACTCAGGTGCCTCGCGCACAGGGCGGCCACGCCGGTGAAGGCGAGGAACACCCCCACGGCAGCGGCGTGCCAGCGGATGTTCTGCCAGCGCAGGCTTAGCGATGCCACGCCGATCAGGAGGATCGGCAGCATGAAGCCGACGAAGATCAGCCGGGGGCTCGGCGTCATCCGGCGGGCCCAGGCGAGCGGATCGGTGGCCGGGGCGCTGGCGGGCTGGGCAGGCCCCCACGTCAGCACCACCGATGTGCCCTGCCCCGGGGCGGAGATGATGTCGGCGTGACCGCCGGCGTCGGACAGCCGGGCGCGGACGCTGTTCCGCAGTCCCGAGCGCGCCGGGTCAACCCGGGCCGGATCGAAGCCGATCCCGTCGTCGGCGATGGTCACCGTGACCCCGCCAGGCGGGCGGCCGCGGGCGGTGAGCACGGCGCGGCCCACTCCGCTGTGCGCCGCCGCGTTACGCAGCGCCTCCCCGGCGGCGGCGCTGAGGGCCTCGACGGCCGGAGCGGGCACGTCGAGGTCCTCGTCGATGTCGCACCGCACGTCCAGTCCGCCCGCCGCCTCGCTGGCCTGCCGCCGCAGCGCGGACCCGAGATCCTCCAGGCCGTACCCGCCGCGGAGTACCTGCCGGGCCAGCGCGTTCATGGCCCCCCGCGCCTTGGCTGCGACGAGGCTCCACGGCACCGGCCCTCCGGCCAGGCTGACCGCCCGCAGCACGCTCAGCACGTCGTCGTGGACGGCGTTCGCCGCACGCCGTTCGGCCTCCTCGGCGGCGAGCGCCGCGTCCTGCGCGGCCATCCGCCGGGACAGGACCTCGGCCTCCGCGTCGGCCCGCTGCGCGCCCGCGCGCAGCAGCCGGGCGGTCCAGGACGCGCACGCGATGACGGCGAGCGAGGTGACCGTCAGGTCGGCCGCGACATCCGCACGGGGGTTCCAGGTCCACGAGGCCAGGACGACCACCAGGACCGGGACCGGCAGCAGGAAACGGGCCGACCACGTCGCCCAGGCGGTCCCCACCGGCATGACCAGCGCGTCGATGTTCTCCAGGAACGGGCTTCCCGGCACAGCCAGTGCCCGGGACACCAGCAGGAGCGACCCGGTCGCCACGACCATCAGGCCGAGGCTCCGCTGGGACGGCGGCCGCGCTACCGCCCGCAGCGCCTGGCCGGTCAACAGCACGCTCAGCAGCAGGTTCGCGGCCACGCTGCCGGGGTGCTGCCCGGCCAGCGTGGCCGTGCTCGACCAGAACTCCACCACCATCAGCGTCATGAACACGGCGAAGATACGCCCGAGCGAGCGCTCGAGTCCCGCTTGGTGAACCGCATCCGCTGGCTGGTCCGGCCCCACTGCTACACCACCCCTGGCTCCGGCTCCACAATGCATGTGGCGAACCGGTTTGGGCAAGGAACCCGGGCCGTCGACGAAGGCCGATTCCGGCTGCTAACGCCGGGCCGGTGCTATCGGGCCGGCTCGAGACGGATCAGTAGCTCGTGGTCGTCGAGGTCGCTGATCGGGGCGCCGCATTCGGCGGCGGCCCGGCGCAGAGCGTCGTGGCCGCGATGGTGGCTTCGAACGTGCAGGACCAGCAGCACGGCGTGTCCCTCGGCCGCCGGATGCAGTTGCAGCGTGGCCTCGTCGCCGGCGTCGAGGTCCGCCAGCGCGGCGGCGAGCAGTTCCCGGGCCGTCTCCGCCAGCGTGGCGTTCGCCTGTCGCTCGAAGCGGAGGACGATGCGCGCGCCGGCGGCGCGGGTGGTGCGCACGCGCTCGGCGAGAGTCGGAGTCAGAAAGCCCGGTGCCAGCAGGTCGTCCCGGAGGGCGGCCTCGGCCAGCGCGGCGGCCAGCCGCAGGGCGGGGCTTGGCGCCCGGCCCGACGCGACCTCCTCGAGGACGGGTCCGGCAACCCGCCGCGCGTTTTCCAGAGCGGCATTGTCGGCACAGCTGATCGCCTCCACCCGGGCCTGCAGCCGCACCCGCTCGCCGTACTCGGCGAGCCGGGACTCGGTGCGGCTGGACAGGCCGCGGAACGCCGCCAGCAGCGCGGCCGCCACTCCCATGGCGATTGGCGGGCCAGCCAGGGTGGACGCCCATATGGCCGGTGAGATGGCGCCGCCCGTAAGGTGCATGCCGGTCGTCAGTGCCACGAGGTCGAGGGTCAGGGCAGCAAGGCCGGACAACGGCCCCCGTGCAAAGTAGACGGTCGCCACGACGATCCCGCTGACGCCAGACACCCAGTAGGCGTTCGAGTCGGCGGTACCGGGAGCCACCGCCAGCGAGCCCACGGCAGCCAGGAGCGTGTTGGCCGTGGTCAGGGCCGCCGCGGCCAGGCTCGTCATCCGCATCTGGCTCAGGTATCGCGCGGACAGGACGGCCAGGGCGATGAATCCGCCGAGCACCACCACGGCCGCCGCCTGCCAGCGCATGTCCGGCCAGCGCAGCCACAGCTCTACCAGGTCGTTGAGGAGAAGGATCGGCAGCATGAGACCGACGAAGATCGGAAGCGGGCCCGGGAGCATCCGGCGGCCCCAGGCGAGCGGATCGGCGGCCGGGACGCTGGCGGCCTGCGGAGGAGACCAGGTCAGGACCACCGACGTGCCCCGACCCCGGGCGGAGATGATCTCGGCATGCCCCCCGGCGTCGGCCATGCGCCCGCGGATGCTGTTCCGCAGGCCCAACCGGGCCGGCCCCACCCCGGCCGGCTCGAAGCCGGCCCCGTGATCGGCTACGGTCACCGTGACCTGGCCGGAACGGCCGCCTCGGGCGGTGATCATGGCGCGGTCCACTCCGGCGTGGGCCGCGATGTTGCGCAGCGCCTCCCCGGCGGCGGCGCTCAGTGCCTCGACCGCCGTCAGCGGCAGGTCGAGATCGTCGTCGACGTCGCACCGCACGTCCAGTCCGGCCGCGACCTCGATCGCCTGGCGCCGCAGCGCCGAACCAAGGCCGGCCGGGCCGGGCCCGTCCCGGGACACCTGCAGAGCCACTGCGTCCAGGGCCCGTTTGGCCTTGGCGACCACGAGGTCCCAGGGGGGCGGCTGGTCTGTCTCGCCGGCAGCCCGCAGGACGCTCAGAACGTCGTCGTGAACCGCGTTGGCCGCGCGCCATTCGGCTTCCTCGGCGGCCAGGACGGCATCCTTGGCCGCCAGCTTCCTGGACAAGTCACCGGCGTCCGCGTCGGCTTGGCGCGCGCCCGCACGCAGCAGCCTTGCGGCCGAGGCGGTGCACGCGATGAGGCCGAGCGCGCTGGCCGACTGCTCGACCGCCGGAACGCCGGGATCCCCGGTCCACGAGGCGAAGATGATCAGCAGGACGGGGACCGGCACGACGAACCGGCCGGACCATATCGCCCAGCCCACGGCCACCGGTATGACCAGCGCGTCGGAGTTGTTGTCCAGGAACGGGCTCCCTCGCACGGCTAGCATCCGGGACACCAGCAGGAGCGCTCCGGTGGCCGCGATCATCAGCCAGAGATCTCGCTGCGATGGCCGCTGGCGCAGCGTCCGCAGCGCCTGCCTGGTCAGCAGCGCGCTCAGCAGCACGTCCGCGGCCACGCCAACCGGCCGGTTCCCGGCCAGCGTCGCTGAGCTCGACCAGAACACCACCATCATCAGGGCCAGGAACACGGCGAAGATGCGGCCGAAAACGCGCTCAAGCGTGGCCTGGTGTGCCCCGTCGGCCGGCTGGGCCGGGTTACGTGACTCAGCCGGCAGGTCCCGTCCGGCCACCACCGCGATGAGGCTCATTGGTCACGCAGATACCAGTCCTCGGACACATACTGATCGCGTAGCGCGAGCTTCAGCATGTCGGTCCGGGTATACACCGGCTCCCCGTGCGCCCCGTACCGGCTCTTCACCGCCTTCAGATGACTCTTCACCGTTTCCAGCGCGCATCCCTGCAGTGAGGCGATCTTCTGAGCGGGCACGCCGGTCGCGTACAGCCGCAGCACCTCCATCTGAGCCGGTGAGAGCCTAGGGCCGGGAGCCATGAGCACGACCGAGGCCATCAGCGGCGATACCCAGCTGTGGTCACCATGCGCTACAGCGAGCAGCGCTTCAGGCAGGAGCCCGGCCTCGTTCTTGGACAGGACGGCGTCGGCACCGGTGCCCAGCGTGCCTATCAGCCGCTCCGGTCGCTCCTCGTCGGTATAGATCACGACCGGATACCCGGCGGCCTTCAGCCGGGCGATGTTCTGCGCGGGGGCCGAGCCGTCCCTGAGCCGCAGGTCGAGCAGGACCACATCGGAGCGGCATGTCTCGGCGGCGTCCAGCGTGAGGAACTCCGCGACCGTCGCGGCCATGACCCCGGCAGCGACTGACGAGTTCTCCTCCGGCAACCTGGCCAGGACGCCATAACACAGGTCCGGATGGTCATCAACGATCGAGAAAACCACCGGCCCGCTATCGGCAGCCGAGTCACCTCTTGCCATGGTCACCATCCAGTCACCCGCCCCGGCGATCCGGCACTCGGCGAGCATCGCCATTCGTATCGCCACTGCATCTTGATACGCGACTGCGTCTTGATACGCGACGGCCAATCGGGCCTTAATCGTGAGCGGTCCGGTACTAGATTGCCGGGCCGTGATTCATTTCAGTGTCTCAAGCGATCAGGGCCAGTGGTATCCCCCGTTAGGGGCAGCCCCACGGCGGACCGGAGAGTCACGACCGTATCTCCCCATTCCTCCAGCTCGCAGTTACGGTGGAGATTAAGTCCGCATCTGTGAGGGGGAGGCTGGGTGACCGCCGACGGCCGTGTGTTCATCTCCTACGCCCATCGCGACGATGCCGACTGGACTCGCCAGCTCGCGGCAGATTTGGAGGCAGATGGCCTGGACGTCTTCCTGGACCAGTGGGATATCGCTCTGGGAGAGAACTTCGTTCAGGGTCTGGATCAGGCGCTCGAAAGCGCGACCGCCGGCCTCATCGTTTTCGGCCGGTCAACTCGGGACAGCAACTGGGTGCGCACGGAGATTGCCGCCCTCCTGGACCGGGAACAACGTGGCCAGATCGTCCTCATCCCGGTGCTCAGGGACGATGTGCCGCTCCCGGCCCTGCTGAGTAAATATTCACCGGCGGACTTCCGGTCCTGGCCGTCCGCGAGCGAATACCAGAGCTGCCTGGCCAAGCTTGCGGAGCGACTTCGCGGGAAGCGCCCGGCCCGCACCGCCGCTAGCAATCTGGCCAATGACAGTGCCAGCACCTTCGCTGACGACCGGGAAAAACGCCCGGAGGGACCGCGGCGGGTCACGCTGGTCATCGGCCCGGAGCAGGTTACCGTGCGGAACTGGAAATGCGAGGTCACGGTGCCGCACGACGGGCCGGACCACCAGATCCGGCAGCGCCTGTGGATGGCCGAACGGGAGCGGCGCAGGACCGCAGCCAGTGACCTGAGCAGCTCAACCGGCCGGCTCGGCCTTCAGGCGGCTTATGTCCGGCTGGGCCAGGCCCTGGGGAATCGATTCCTGACTGGTGCCGTAGCCGATCTACTCGAGGCGGAACTGGTAGACGCGGACCGGCAGAACGCCGCCCTGCAGGTCGCGCTCGAGGTGACCGCGGAACACGGACTCCAGGACCTGCCGTGGGAGACCGTGTGCCTGCCCGGCCGGGACGAGCCGCTGATCGTGCACCCGCGGGCTCACCTGCATCACTTCGTGCCCGGCCTGGGTGCTACCCCGGCCATCTCGATCCCGGGCCCGCTGCGGATCCTGGCCGTCATCGCCAGCCCGGAGTCCGGTGCCGGGGAACTGCTGGACTACGAAGCCGAACTCGACTGGCTGCTCCAAGCGGTCGATCCAGCCCGGCAGGAACGAGCGCAGGTCCGAGTACTGGACTGGGGGTCGGCGGCCGCCATCCGCGCCGCCCTCAACGAAGACCGTTACCACATCCTGCACATCTCCTGCCAGGTCAGCGACGACAACGTGATCCTGGAGACCGAGGACGGCCTGCCGGACCCGGTCGACGCGCTCCGCTTCGCGAGCGACGTGCTGGTCGCGGACCGGGGCGTGCCCCTGATCGTGCTCGGCGGCTGCGCGAGCCCATTCAGCCGGGATGGGGACTCCGGCGGCGGGGCGTTGCCCCGCGTGGCCAGGGGCTTGCTGACCCGCGGGGTCCCGGCGGTCGTGACGATGGCCTCCGATGGCGACGACCGCGAGGCCACCCGGCTGGCCAGCTCGTTCTACCGTTCGCTGGCCAGCCGGCAGCATGCTCCGGATCCGCTTGCGGCCTTGTCGCAGGCACGCCGGCTGCATCGCACCACGACCGCGGCGGACCCGGCTGGCTGGTGGCTGCCCTCGCTTTACCTGCGGACGCAGCCCGAACCGCTGTTCGACCGGAGCGCAGGCGCAGACGTAAGCGGCGTGGCCGCACCCTCGCGGCCCCGGGCCGGCCCGGACACCGAGAATTTCGTCGGCCGGCGCAGCGACCTGCGGGAACTGCTCCGGGTACTGCGGGGTCGCGAACCAGCCGCCATCATCTACGGCATCGGCGGCATGGGCAAGACCAGCCTGGCTTACCGGCTGGTCAAGGCGCTCGAAGACGAGAACGATCTGGTTCTGTCCATCCAGGGCCAGACCACGCCCACGGATATCCTGCCCCGACTGGGCCAGAAACTGTGGGTGGTATGCCTGCGCCGGAAGCTGGCTGAAAGCGACCCGTTGTCACAGGTCGCTCGTGAGCTCCGTGAGCCCCAACGGGATTGGCACGACCAGCTGGTGCTGGTCGAAGAGCTCGTCCTGCCGTCCGTCCGCGTGCTCCTCGTGCTGGACGAGGCCGAGCAGAACATGCGCGACCCCGATCAGGGTGGAGTGACCCGCGCCGCCCCCAGCGAGCTCACCGATCCGGAGCTGACCGCGTTCATTTACCGTTGGACGGGCCTAGGCCCGAACGCCCGGTTGCTCGTGACCAGCCGCTATCCGATCACGCTGGGCGGCCGGGCGCCCGACCGGATTACCCCGCACAACCTCGGCCCGCTGTCCCGGGCCGAGACCCGCAAGCTGATGTGGCGGCTACCTGGCCTGGACGCCCTCGAGCCAGCGGACCGCGACCGGGCGTACGCGGATGTCGGCGGCCATCCCCGGGCGCTCGAATACGTCGACTCCCTGCTGCGCGGGCGCAAGGCCCGTTTCGCCGAGGTGGCCACCCGGATGGAGGACGCCCTCCGCGCCCGCGGGATCGCGGACCCGTCCGCCTGGCTGGCCCGGCACCCACGCGATCTTGACCAGGCGCTGGCCGAGATGGTGACCCTGGTCGTCGACGACGTGCTCGTTGATCGGCTGCTGACGCGCCTGCAGTCGTTTCCGCTCGCCCTGCGGCTGTTCGTGGCGGCGTCTGTGTTCCGCGTGCCAGTCGCCGCGGCCGGCCTCAACTGGGCCGCGGCCGAATCGCTGGAGCCCGCGCCCGATCCGGCCCGCGAGGCGAGGATCGCCGACGCGTACGAGCAACTGGCCGCGGCCCAGCGATCCGGAGCGGGCTGGGTGCTGAAGGACCTGCGGCTGCCGCAGGCCCAGCTGAGCCAGCTCGAACGGGACATGGCCCCGCGTGGCCGCCCGGCGGAACGAGCCGGCCTGCCCCGCGCCGTCGAGACCCTCGTCGACATGAGCTTGCTGGCCGAAGCGCGGGAGGCCCAGCAGGACGAGACCAGTTACCTGGTGCATCGCTGGACGGCCGCGGGCCTGCGGTACCTCATCGAGGCCGGCCAGGCCGGGATGGTCGAGGCAGACGACCTGATCGTGGCACACCAGCGGGCCGCCGCCTACTACGAATGGCGGGCCGACATCTGGCCGGACGCGGTAGATGACCTGCTCGAAGCGCGGCATCACCGGCAGGAAGCCGGCCAGCGGCAGGCCGCGGCCGCCATCACCGTGCGCGCCGCCGCGATCCTTTTCCGCCGGGGAGCATTCCCCCTACTCCGGCGGCTCGCCAGCCAATCCCGGCCGGACGTGGCGAGCCCGGCCGACCGCACCGAGGTGGAGCTGCTGTACTGGCAGAGCCGGGCGGCTCAGGCCCAGGGGGAACTCACCGCGGCCGAGCAGCTGGCCCGGGAGGCCCTCGGCCGGGCGGAGGAACTCGGGGACGTGCGCTGGACCGCCATCTGCCACGAGCGGCTGGCCAGCATCGCCGCCAAGCTCAGCGAGTTCGAGACGGCCTGGACCGCCTACCAGACGGCGTTCGACCTGGCCAGCGAAAACCGGGATGCCGTCATCGTGGCCCGCTGCTACCAGGGTTTCGGTGCGGTGGCCATGGCCCAGGGGAACGACGAGGAGGCGGAACGCTGGAGCCTGGGAGCGCTCAACCTCTGTTCCCCGGCGCGGATATTCGTACAGGACATGATCATCACGGGTACGCGGCAGCTCCGCGATCTGGCCCGGGCCCGGGGTGACGCACCGGACACCGAACGCATGGCGCTGGACTGTTCGGAGCGCCAGGCCGAGTACCACGACCTCGAGCAGATCGCCGGGCGAAGCCAGCTGCAGATCGGCGAGCTGTCGCTGCGCCGCAACGACGTCGACGGCGCCAGGACCGCGTTCGAAGCCGCCCAGAAGATCGCCGACCGCTCCCGTGACTGGGTGATGGTCAAGGACTGCCATCTGCAACTGGGCCGGACCTGGCAGCGGCAGGGCATGCTCGCCTGGGCGCGGGCCAGTTACCAGCGTTACATCAACGCGGCCGACGACATGGGCGACCGTCCCGGCACGGTTGACTGCTACCTCCAGATGGGCGAGCTGGACGCGGCCGTCGGCGACCACCACGGGGCCCTGGCCTGGCATCAGCGCGCGCTGGAGCTCGCCGAAGAGCTCGGGCAGCCCCGGCTGCGCGCAGAGGCCCATCGCCAGCTGGGCCGGACCCACCTGGCTCTGGGTGAGGAGGACGCAGCACGCGATGCCTTCGCGCAATCGGGGCGGATCGGCGAAGAAGCCCGCGATGCCCAGGTCATCCTGTCCAGCAAACTGGGCCTGGCCGAGGCGGAACTACAGGCCGGACAGATTGCCGCCGCGGAACAGATCTACCGTGAGTGCCGCACCATGGCCCGTGAAGCCCATGACCAGGCCGACATGATCAAAGGCCTGATGGGACTGGCGACGATCGCGCGGCGGCGCGGCGACTACGACGATGCCGCGCACCTTTTCACTCAGGCCCGTGACATCGCCGCGCGAATGGGCAACCAGTCCGCCGAGCTTGACTGCCTGCTGGAACTGGGCACCACCGCGCAGGAGGGGCCGGCCCGCGCCGAGGCCGCTGACCATTACCAGCGAGCCCTGGACCTGGCCGAAAACGTGCGGGACAGCCTGAAAGCCGCAGACCTGTGCCGTCGGCTCGGCAATCTGCACACCGACTTCGGTACCCGGATGGACTGGTACCAGCGGGCCGCTGAAACCTACGAAACGGTCGGGCACCGGCTCGCCGCGACCGATACCTGGCTGCAGATCGGCCAGGTGGCCGCCCACTACGACCTCGACGAGGCGGCGCGTTGCTGCCGCCGCGCCCTGGACCTGACCCGCGACGGCGAGGTTTCCGCGCTGACCGTGGCGATCCATCTCGAGCTGGCTCAGTGCGCCCGCAAAGCCGGTGACCATCGATCGGCATGGCGCGCCTGGCAGAACGCGGCCCAGCACGCGCACGTGCTGCAGCGCGACGACCTGACCGCCGTGACCGCCGCGGAAGGGGGACTCATCAGCCAGCTCACCGGCGACCCGGCCCGGGCCCGGGAACTGCACTGGCAGGCCCTGAACCTGGCCGAGCGCCTGGGCGACACGGGCACCCTGATCGCGAGCTGCCGCGACCTCGGACGGCTGGCTCGCTGGCAGGGCGGCAGGGACCACGAATCACCGGAGTACTGGTACCGCCGGGCCCTGGCCCTGGCCGAGCCGCAGGGCGACGGTGAGGCGATGACGGCCTGTGCTCAGCAGCTGGTGCTGACCGCGACCCGGATGGGCGACGCCGCGTGGGTGGGCGAACTGCTGGCCGCGAACCCGCTGCTCATCGGGCGGCTGAACACCGGTCTGCGGGTGAATCCGGGCCTGGCCCGGTACTGGGGACGGCTGGGCACGAACCTCACCCTGGGCGGCAGGCCTGATGAGGCGCTGGGCTTCACCGCCGCTAGCATGTTCGCATGGCTCGAGGTCGACTTCCGGCAAGCCGAGGGGCAGAAAGAATGGCTCCGCCGGCAGCGGGCCGAACTCGGCGGCGAACGGTTCGCCGAGCTGCTTACCGATTACCTGGACACGAGCCTGGTCGCGGCGGTGCTTGAGGTGGTGGCCGACGAGCAGGCGGACGGGGGCGTTGCCGAAGGTGCCGCCCCGGCCCGGTCAGCCCCGGTAGACGCTCAGCGCGATGGCGGCCAGGATGACCAGGATGACCAGTAGTGTGACCGCGAAAGAGGCGATGCGCCACGGGCGGTAGGGGTTCACCGGCCCACCTCGCTGCCGCTGGATGACGAGGCTGGGGGCGCCTGCAGCACCCACGAGACCAGATCGTTGATTTCCGGCGAGACCCCGCCGTCGCTGAGCACGGCCGAGGTGTGGAAGAACCGGACCTGGCCGAAGGTCTGCCGCATCGACGACACCAGGTGGTCCTGCTCCATCTCGGCCAGCCAGCGCTCGATGGAGGCACTGTCCGGCGCCGGGGCAGGCAACTCATCCCGGGCGAGCACATCCGCCTTGCTGATCGCCACGGCCAGCCTGACCTGCTTCACGTCCGCCCGCATCTCCCGGGCCCCGCGAGCCAGTTGCTGGAATATGTACCAGGGCGAATGATCGGGGCGCGGCGAGAACTCCGCTCGCCGGGCCGGCGGCAGCGCGTTCCACACCCCGTCGATGGAGAACGGGTCGATGACGAAGATGAGCGTTCGCGCCGACCGGAAGTACTCCAGCGCGGCCAGCCGCTCGGGGTCGTAGAACCGTTCCCCGCCCGTGTCGAAGAAATGGACCAGCTGACGGCGCGCGTCGCCCAGCCGGAGGTAGAGCGAGCAAGCCCGTGGCTTGTCCGGCCCGGTCCGCGGTGGAGGCTGGTTGCCGCGCAGCGCCGGCAGGAGCTCTTCCCACCGCCGTTCGGTCAGCCGGTCCGCGAAATCGACGGTCGTCCCGGGCGTCGTCTGCGCCTGAAGCGCCATCACCATGACGGCGAGCAGCCGGGTCTTGCCCACGTTCGAACCCCCGAACAACGCCAGCATGGTTTCGGCCGCGGTGCCCGTCTTCGCGGCGAGCGGCTTGCCGCAGCTCCCGTACGGGCAGAAGGCGGCGAGCTGGTGGCTGCCCAGGATGAGCAGCGTGGGCAGGCTCTCCTCACCGCAGGCGCAGCGCCGTCGCAGCACGCCATAACGCCCGGGCCGTACGTCGCGGTGCAAGGTGCCGCAACTCGGGCATCGGTACGACGGGTAGGGGACGTGCCGGTAGCACTGAGTACACGTTATCCGGATGCTCCGGACCCGAAGCAGGGCGCTGTCGGCGACCCGGAGCAGCAAGATGAGCACGATGCCGAGGCCGGCAAAGAGCACCACGAGTATGGCCTGGGCCAGTGCGACCACGCCGAGGAGGAACCCGCCGGCCAGCGTGCCCGCCGCCAGCCCGATGAGCAGCAGCACCCCGAACAGACGCGAGCCGAGATCCTCGGACGTCCATGAACCAGCCAGCCAGCGATACCGGATCCGGCGGCCATCGGCGGCGGTCTCGGCCCGGGCGCGCGCCCAGGTCCGGGACAGCGCCTCGATCATGTCCCGCCTGACCTGCCCGAACAGGTAGTTCTCAAATGCCGGTTCACGGCCGTCATCGGTACGCTGCCGGGGCGGTGGCGGCGGCTTAACGGCGGTGCCAGCTTCGGGTATGCCTAGCACCTGAGCGAACGAGGTCAGGTAAGACCGCCCGCAGCCCCAGATCTGGCGGAGCGCATAGCCCGCCACCACGAACGGCGAGATGGCCAGCGCGATGAACAGGAAGAAGGCCAGCACAAACAGGTACACAATCAGGTAGAGGAGCATCGGAGCCTCCGACCGCTATGCCGCACTCGCCCGGGCGGGTACGGCGCCCCGGTCACGGGCCTCCTTCGGGATGCCCCGTCAGCAGCCGTCGCCATGACCTGCGCAGCGGCGTGGCCAGGCGCTTCTGGCGCCAGCCGGCGAACTGGCCGGCTACTTCGGTATCGACTTGCCGGAGCGCATCTTCTATCGCGTTCAGGTCCGTCCGCCGCCACCGCTTCAGCTCCTCCCCCAACGTCCGGTCCAGCCCGGGGGCGAGCTTCTGGTCCCCGTCTCGCCCCAGGTCTGCCAGGCTGCGGAACAGCAGGGCGGCGGCCGTGACGTCCCGCGGGGTGGCGGCCAGGCGCCCTCGCGCCGCGCGGAGGAAGGCGGAGATGACGGCCGCCGGGCAGGCCGCCACCGCTGCCGGCAGGTACCTGGAACCGGCCAGCCGGTCGATCAGGCCCACCAGGGACTGGCGCGACAGGTCCTGAGCAGGCCCGTCCAAGCTGGCGTGGGATCCGGCCAGCCGCCGGATGAGATCCGCCTGGGCCTTTCCCTCACTGGCCCGGGCCTGCTTGATCAGGCGCTCCGTGCCGCGGAATGAGTCCAGTCGTCTCCTGGCCGCTTCTGGCAACGCCCGGTCGATCTTGCGGGCCGCGAGGATCTTGCCGAGTTCCGAATAAGAGACCAGATAGCCCTGGTCGGCGGGCGGCGCGAGCACGGCCCGGGCGATCCAGCTGTAAACGGGGTCGGACTGCAGCTGATCTGGCTCGAACGTAGCGGCCACCGACCGGGCTTCGGCCACGGTCCAGTGGCCCTCCGGCCACAGGCGCCCCAGCAGTTCCGCGCTGACCCAGCGGCGCCGGCGGCCCAGGAAATCGCGGAGGGCGGGCACGCGGTCCTGGGGGTGCTGGCCGGCCCGGGCGACCAGCCGGGCCTCCTGGAGTTCGTCCGGTACCAGCCCGGGAAAGCGTCCGGCGATCTCGTCCAGGCCCATCGTGAACACGGTGACCACGGCATCCGGCTGGACGGTCACGACCATGGTCAGGTAGGTGAGCACCCCTTCGGCCAGCGGGGGGGCCCCGGCCACGAGGCCCAGGGTGTCTTCGTCGGGTGCCGCGACCAGTTGCGGCCCGAGCACCTGCTCGCCGCACGCCCGCAGCACCTCCTCCGGCAGCTCGAGACCGAGCTCGGCACTCCAGCCGAGCAGGGCGATCGCCGTCCGGGCCGACGCTTCGGCCAGGCGCTCGACGCACTGCGCCGCGGCGAAGGTCCTGCCTTCCGCGGTCACGATCGGGACGCCCGTGGTGAACTCGCCGCCCGGATCCGACCCGGCCCTGCGCAGTTCCTCGGTCACGGCCTTGCGCTCGATACGCGCGGTGAGCTCGGGGTCGGCGACGAGCCGGGACAGGACTCCCAGGGCCGCGAGGTGCTGCGGCCGGAAGGCGGCATCGTCCAGGAAGCCACGCAGCACGGCGGCCCGCTGACCGGGCGCCACCTGGTCCGCGCTGTGCAGCAGCCAGGCCGCGAGCACGTCGAGGTCGGCGATCCTCACCTCGGGGCCGCCCAGGAGAGCAGCCATGACCAACGCGGGATGCCAGGCCTCCACCGCCTCGCTGTCGACGCTGGTGAGTCCGGTTGCTTGGTCCCACAGCGCCGCAGCGCGGCCGGGGCCCGCCCGGACGAGCAGTGCGGCGGCCGGGCCAGGGACGACGCCGCCGAGGTGCACGGCGGCGGGTTCGAGCACGACGTAGCTGCGGAACACCGTCTCGGTGAGGCCGAAGTCGGAATCGGGGACCGTGCCAATCATGTGCGCGTCGACGTAGCCCGGGTTGTGATGGTAGGTGGCGAACGTCAGGCGGCGGGCGACCGCCCGGGGCAGCAGGTACGAAACGGCGGCGATCCAGTGCGCGGCCACCGTGGTGTCCGGATCGACAATGACGATGGGGCGCCCGTCGCGCAGGATCGCCTCCTCGGCCGCGGTCAGCAGCGCGGCCAGTTGCTCGGCGCGGTCGGGATCGCGGGCGAAACGGTCGACCTCGGCCCGGGTCAGCCCGGTGCCGCGAGCTGATGGCCCCAGCTCCGGCAGGGCGGGCAGGTCAGTGCGGGGGACCGGCTCTGACGCCCAGATCGGCGACTCCCACAGTTCGATGGGCAGCATCTCCCCGAACGGGACGCGTTCCTGGCTGATGAGGGCGTGCGCAAAGTAGTTCCCGGACCGCTGGGAGAAGTCCAGGCCGACGAAGACCACGCGAGCCAGGATCGGAGCCGGCTCGGTGACGTACACCAGGTTGACCGGGCACGCGGCGACCTCCGCGGCGGCCGGGCGGGGGCTGACCCAGCGGGGCGGCTTGTAGCTGGTCAGCGACTCCACGGCGCGCAGCAACTCGGGGGTGATTCCCTGGGTGACGGCGTTGAACTGGAAACCGGCGAAGCCGGACAGTCCGGTCTCGCACGAGGTGTAGTAGAGCTGCGCGAATCCCATGTCAGCCTCGCGTGGCCGAGATGATGCCGAACTCACTGAGCAGCCACAGGAAGGGATCGTGGACGCGGTGTGGCTGAATGTGCCCGACCGTGTTCGCGCTGGTGGGCAGGGTCCCGAGCGCGGACAGGCCGAAGTACCGGAATCGTGCGTAGTTGTGCTGCATGAGCTGGTCGATCTGAGGTCCGTCCCATTCGTCCAGCAGCGCTTGAACCTGGTGGTGCACCGCCATGCTGTCCTGGGTGTCGAACTGGCGCTGCGGCTTAGAGCGCCTGATCAGCGGGCTGTCACGGGGAAACGTGTGGTCAAGGGAATCCAGCTTCGCGAACGCGACCGCCATCGGGGTCTGGATCCGGGGCGAGGAGCGGTCCCTGGGCACCGGGGGGCGCCGTGATCGTCCGGGGCGGGGAGTGCGCAGCAGGTGCGTGACGCGGGTCAGCACGTTGTACGGCGAATCGAAACCCGGCTGACCGGCGTCGGGCAGGATCGTGCCGGTCAGCGCCTGGGCTCGCGCGCCGGGCATTTGCAGCGGATCCAGTAGCAAGATGATGGCGTGGGCACTGGACAGGTACCGGGCGTTGAGCTCGACGCTGTCGGTGGAGTTCAGATCTTCACCGGCCGTGTCGAAGAAGGAAAGGATGGTGCGCCGGTCCCGGGGCGACGTGAGCCGCCGCTGCGTCCGCAGGGCCAGGTCGAACACCAGCGGCTGCCGCAACCTCGCCGCGCCCCGGACGCCTTCGGGCAGAGCGTGGTCCCGGTACAGGCGCGCGTCGAAGTCGGTGTCGAACGACTTGATCGTGGCTTCGTCCGAGCCCATGATGGCCAGGTCCAGGTCGCGGCCGACCCGGTGCATGAGCTCGTGGATGAGGACCGTCATGAACACGGTCTTGCCGCTCTGCTTGGCGCCGATCATGGCGATCAGGCGGCTGTCCACCTTGCCGAAGTCGACCGGCAGGCGGCTGTGGCAGGAAGGGCATACGCGGTAGGGCGATTCTCCGTGGCAGTGCGGGCAGCGGGCCATAAGCCGGCGGCCGTCCGCATCGAAGCAGTGGGGTAGCGGGGTGGCGATACCCAGCCACCGCACCAGGCTGTCGTCCCGAACCGGCCTGCACTCCGCACCCTCCGGACCGGGACGTCCGGTACAGCGGAAGCGGATGTCCTTCTCGGTGAACTGGTTATAGCAGTAGGGGCAGGACAGCATGCTCACCTCCGGCTCCGGGAGGGAACGAGCACGATGCCGTCGGGCGGGTCGCCGGAGAAGAAGCAGGCCAGCCAGCCTGGTTCGTGGCGACCCAGGCCGGGAATCCGCACGGACAGCGGACGGCCAGGAACCAGCTGAGCGCCCGGCAGGCTGAAGATGGGCTCGCCCTGCTCCGGGCGCAGCGGCATGATGCGCCCGGTCTTGTGCACCACGGTCAGCGACGGCAGCCGGCACTCCCGGTCCGCGCGGAGCACCAGCCGGTCCCACCGCCACGGCGCCCACCAGGTCTTCCGCCGGAAGGTGTAGCGGACCGTGACGTCCCGGCCGGGGACGGCCACCTCGGCGGGCGCCGACAGGATCTCCCCGGCCGCGTCGCGGTAGAGGGAACGGATCGAGACGGTCACCGGATCGGGGCCTACGGCAATACCGAAGCCACCCTCGTCGTGGAAGCGCTGCCGCCCGCATTCGGCGGGCGACGCGGCCGACAGCCGGTCCGGGCCCGCGGACCACTCGACCCGGCACGTATGGCAATCCTGCGCCCATGTCCAGCTCAGCCAGACGTGGTCGCCGTCACGCCGCGCGCACGGCTCAGTCACCGGACTCATCACCGCTACCGTCGTCCTCGCGCCTACCACCGCTCGTTCCGCGCCCAAGGTGATCGCGGTGAAACAGCTGCGGCCGTTGAAGACACGCGTCCGGAGCGATGTGCTCCCGTCGGCCCCGCTGACTGCCGGTCCCGGTACGGGGTAGCCGAACCTGGTCAGCTCATCGAGCCCGATGGACGTTCCGGCCGGCAGTGACGGCGGCCCGTTACTGTGGTAGACCCGGACGGTGCCCGCCTCAACCGTGCGCCAGGCCAGCACGATTCCCGGGTCGTCAGCGGGCTGGAGCTCCGCGCGGAGTTCGGTCACCGCGTCCAGCGGAGTGTCGGGCGTGGCCCAGCGCACCACCCCCGAAGTTTGCCAGCGCTCCCCCGCGTCGTTCACGTACACCGCGCAAGCCCGGTAGTAATAGCGAGTGCCGCCCTGCAGGCCGGTGTCGTGGAAGTCGGCGAGCGACGCCGCGACCCGATGACCGCCGACAGGGTCGGGAGGCGACCCCTCGGCCCGGGTGACGATCACGTCGGTGCTGCCCGGCGCGACTCGCCACGAACCGGTGATCGCATCCGGATGGGCCTCGAGCCGGAAGTCGGTTACCTCGGGCAGCCTCAGCACCTCAGCGGCCGACGTTCCCGCAGACCATGCGTCCGCACCCCGGGTGGCGAACACGGTGTAGTACAGGCGCACCCCGTTGGGCGGTGCACGGTCCGCGGCGCTCACGTCAGCCGTCTCGGCCACCGTCAGCCCGGCCGACGGCGATCCCACGGGCCGGACGGAGCAACGGGCCACGCGGTACCGGACGTGCCCGGCCCGGGCGGGCCCCGGCTGCCATTCGACCAGGACGGTATCGCCCTGCGGGGTGGCCGTCACCTGGGCAGGCGGCGGGGGCGGCAGTGCTCGCAACCGGGACTCCAGGCTGCCGTCACCGTCGCCGTACCTGGCGATCAGCTCGCCCAGCACCGCGGCGGCTTCTTCGGTGTCGCCGGCCTGCTCCGCCTCGTTCACTTGCCGTCGGAGCGCGGCCGCGCCGCCGCCGCGATCGGCCGAGCGCTGCTGGGTCAGGGTCAGGACCAGCGCGGCGGCCTCGGCCTGGTCGAGTCCCAGGCCTGACGCGAGGCTGACCACCGAGCGATTGGGCAGTCCCTCGGTCACCGGGGGTTGCAGCACCTCGATCAGCTGCCAGAGCAGGAGAGCATCCAGCTCACCCCGGTCAGCGCATTGCTGCAGAACCTGGAGGACCTGCTCATGCGCCGTCTTCCGGCCATCGGGCGCGCGCTGACCTAGCTCCTTCTTCTTCGCCGCCAGCCGCGCCTGGGTGATCCGCTCCCCCGAGGTCAGCTCGAACCCCTGATGGAGCCGGAAGCCGTCCCGGACCTTGCTGGTGCCGAACACGGTTTCCGCAGCCAGGCGGAGGTCGAGGGTGTCCAGATGAGCGGCCAGGCCGGACAACCTGGACGGCCGGGCAGGCAGCACCCACGGATGGTCGATCACGGTCACCTGGTAGCTGGCCAGCTTGCTGGCGACCGTGGCCTCGCCGATCAGGCCGTGATGTTCGTTCTGCAACCAGGACACCATCGAGCGCAGCACCGCAGGCGTACTGGCCGCGATGTCCTTGATCTTCGCCTCCAACCCGGCCAGGGCCTCATCCCGGTCAGCGGTCTGCTGTCGTTCGAAGCTGGCGTAGCTCAGTTCCCCAGCGTCCTTGAGGCGGGCGTGGGCGGCGAGCAGGGCCACTGCCAGTGGCCGGAAGACGATCTGCTGCTGCAGCCCGCGCCAGTACTTGACCACTTCGGCCACGCGCGCATCAAAGGCCGTCGCGTTTCCCGCCATGGCGGCGGACACCGCATAGCGAGTCATCAGATCCGGCGGCGGGACGTTCCCGGCTTTCCTGGCCGGATCGAGAACGTCCTGGCGGTACCGGGCCTGGTCGAACTTACTCGCTGGTGGCATAACGCGCTATGGCGCTTCGCGCTTCGTCTACCTTGGCCTCGGCCAGACCTCCGGTCTGGAGCTCTATGTTGAGCTTCTTTCCCGTCTTGAGCTCCACGGCCTCCACGCGGAGCAGCCCGGTATCGTTCATCCGGAACGTGACGTCAATGGGGGAGTCCTGCGGCAGCGGCGGCAATCCGGTGATGAGGCCGTCGCCAATCTTGTTGTTGTCGGCAGGTTCGCTGGAAGCGACCGCGCCCGCCTGTTCCCAGATCTCGATGCTGATCGTGACCTGATTCGGGTACACGGTGCCGAACTGTTGCGTGTCCGGCGAGGCCGGCAACGGCCGGTTGGCCTCCAGGATGTGAACGATCTTGAAGGGCAGCTGCTCGTCATCATCTGGGAGTTCCTGGCCTGCCTTGCGGTCCACCACCTTGATCCCGAAGGCGCGCGGCACGACCGAGGTGACCTTCTTGCGGGCCAGCTGGCGGACCTTGTCCGGAGTGATGCCCAGGTGCTGCGCGACCTCCTCGACCTTGGTATCGGAAATCGACGCCCGCGATTCATCTCCCGCTTCGCCGGGCAGCTCGAACTTGACCGACTCGATGAGCGCGAACAAAGCCGCTCCTTTGGCCACGGCCTGATCCGGATCATGCAGCTTGGGCTCGAAACCGAATCGTTCCCGGAGACGGGCCATCACGGCTGGTACCCGGGTGCTTCCGCCCACCAGCAGGACGTCATCGAATGAGGTGATGCCGAGTTTCCGGGCCGTTTCGATCGTGCGCTCCGTGATGTCCATGGCCCTGTCCAGCTGAGTGGACCCCAGGTTCTCGAACTCGGCGCGGGTCAGCTCGGCACGGCAGGTTTCCGCGCCGAAGCGCATCGCATGCCGGCGCGACTGAACCGCGCTGAGCGCCTTCTTCATCTCCTCGGCCCGGATCATCAGATCCTGCATGAACTCCTCGTTCCCGCCCGCGTCCGAGCCGGGATTCTCCGCTAGGAACTGATCCAGCAGGAACTTCGTGATTGCCTCGTCCCAGTCAGCCCCGCCGAGCTGGTGGTCACCGTCGGTGCAAACCACTCGGATATCGTTTCCCGCCAGTTTGATCACCGTGGTATCGAAGGTGCCGCCGCCGAGGTCGAACACCAGAATCGTGCGGTCCTCGCCGGTGCCGGTGGCCTCGTAGTGCAGGGCGGCGGCGATCGGCTCGGGCACGATGTTGAGCACGTGGAGGCCCGCGATCTCACCGGCCCGGCGGGTGGCTTCCTTCTGGGCGATCCCGAAGTAGGCGGGACACGTGATGACCACGTCCCTGACTTCCTCACCCGTGTCCTCCGCGGCCGCCCTGGCCAGCTCCCGCAGGATGAGCGCGGAGATCGTCTCGGGAGTGTGTTTCTCCCCGTGGTAGGTCTGCTCCCAGTCACTGCCCATCTCGCGCTTGATAAGGGAGACCACCAACTCGGGATAGAGCCTGGCGACCGACTTCGCGTCCTGACCGACCACCACGCTGTCCGGGCTTTCGAAGTAGACCACGGACGGGGTCAGGTCCTCGCCAAGCGCATTCTTGATAACGCTGGCGCGGCCCGAGTCATCGACACGCGCGATACAGGAATAAGTGGTACCGAGGTCGATACCGAAAGTCGCCATGGCTCCTCCCATATCTGCCGAGCACCGAACTCCCCTCGGTCCTCGGCTCATTCATCATCTGGAACATCCAGCCGGTAAAATCTCGCCCGCAACGGGCGCTTGATCTGGCCGGTGGCACGATCCCGGAAACCTGCCGCTATTACCTCGGCTATCTGGTCGCGCTGAGCCGGATCCGAGGCCTGCACCGTGCCGGCGACCACATGATCACCCCTCCGGAAAGGTTCGCCGACCGCCGCGGAGAACGGCTCGAGACCGCAACGGTCCAGGATGAGCTCGACGTCGTCGGCGTAGCTCGCCATCAGCTTGACGAGCCCGGGATCGGCGCCGCTCTCGGTGAGCCGGTGCGCGTCACGTCGGAAACTGTCATAGAGCCGCATCAGATCCGCGGTAATGGGGTCGAAAACCGACGCGCGTACCTCGTCGCGCAGCCTTTGATTTTCTTCATGCAGGCGGTCGATTATGGCTTCCCGGTGAGCTGATCGACGATGATATTCAGCACCCTGAGCCGCTAGATCGTTTAGCCTGGCAGAGATGCTGGATAGTTCCGCCGAGTTGATTAGCTTCGTTCCATTATCGGGCTCAGGGATATTATCGCCGGCCAGTCGCTCAGCAGCAGCATCGTCCATAGGGGCACTCCGATCACGGGCCACCTGAGGAACTCGTTTATTCATCATGACATAAGGCTCAAGCCGTTGCTAGACCCAGACAAGTGACATTGCGCCTAAACATCGTACCAGTATTCATGCGTTTTTCGACAAAGTGAGCGGCTGCCGCAGCCCGCGATTGATCTGGACGGAGATCAGGTCGATACCACGATGGCCAGCGCCGCAAGCTAGTCCTGAGGCGGGCGCGACCAGCGGGTCCCGGTGCTCGACCCCGCAGGCGCCATTCTCGATCTGAGCGTCTGCGATCAACTGGAACAGGTCCGGGGACGCCGGGTAGTTCCGCTATAGCCGGTCCGGGGATAAGTACAAGGCGGTCAGGTCCGCGACGGGCCGCTCCAGGTTCGGCGCGTCAACTATTACCCGCTCGGTGGCCTTCTCCAGCCGCTCCTCGGTCACTGCCTCGCACTGGCGCCGCGTGCGGTCCTCATACCAGACCGTACGCCACCGGCCGCCCGGCTGCCTCGCCGGATACATCGTAACCCCTCACTGCAACACAATCACCGCGCGATGGTCGCTGCGATTGGCTGCGCGAGTATCCCGCGCAGCAGGGTGCTAGGCCGCACCGCGCCGCGCGATCGTGGGGGCGCCGCGAGCGGAGCCGCTGGCATCGGTAGCGGCTGGTTGTGGGTTTCTTGTGGGAATCTCGAACTGAACGGGTGCTGCCCGGCATCATGTTGCCCACTCTTCCTGATGTCTCCGCAGGTAAAGCGGCTGATCAGCTGCTACCGAGCCGGTGGGCCCGGAAAGCGATAAGCCGCCCGAAAAGCGGAGGGTCGACAGTTCGATCCTCCCCCTGACCAGTCCGGAGCGGCTCGTATGCGCTTTGAACAGCGAATGCAGGTGTTGCCGCCCTAGACTGCGGACAACGTGACTTGTCATTCCTGTTCCGCTGGCGACCGTAGGTTGCCGCACCCTGCTGCATGAGGGTGCACGGAACTCGCCGGGGGAGGCTGCAGCGGTGAAACCAGCCCAGCGCCAAGCAATAGTACGAGCTCTCCAAGACTTCTTCCTTCCCTTGTCATATTCCGAAGCGCAGGCGATCTTGACGACAGCTAGAGCGGTTTACCTGCTCGGTACCGACTGGACCAAATTTGATGATGCCACTAAAAGGTCTCATCTTAGAGATATCCTGTCACGCGAATCGGACGATGTCCTCATAGGACTTGCCGAATTCCTGCCGGAGGACAGACAAATACTGACGATCGGCAGGCTTGCTGCGGGCTCTCGACCCACAGCCGAGCCGGATCAAGAAACTGACCGACCCATATTTGTGGTGCATGGCCATGCCCGTGCCATACTGCATGAGACGGTGCGAGTTCTGGAGCGAGGGACTGGCCGAGAAGTAATTGTCCTACATGAGCAAGCTAACGCAGGCCGCACTATTCTGGAAAAGTTCGAGGAACACGCGGCACACGCGGCGTATGCTGTGGTCTTGCTGACCGGTGATGACGTGGGTGGTATCCGGGCGGGCGCGAGCATGAACCTCCGTGGTCGCCAGAACGTAATTTTCGAATTGGGATTCTTCTTCGGTAAGCTCGGGCGCAGCCGAGTTGCGGTACTTCTCGAAGAGAATGTTGAGAAACCGTCGGACATTGACGGACTCACATATATAAACCTCGATCAAGCTGGCGCCTGGAAGACGGCATTGGCCCGAGAACTCCAAGCAGCTAATATTCCTGTCAACTATTCACGGATACCCTAGCGCTGGCCATAATTACCCACACCGATGCGACGCAGCAGCAAATAATTTGACCGAGTGATTTCTGCCGTTGCGCGTCGCCAGCTGCAGCGCGACTTTCCGTTGGTGCGGCGAAAGCGCTAGATCCTTGGCGTCGACCGCGCGCCTGGCCAGTTCCCTGGCCGCATATTCGTCACCGGAGAGTGCCTTAGCTCGCGCCGCATACAAGAGAACGGCACCGTTGTGTGGCGCCTCGGCGACGGCATTGTCGACCTCGATGTTCGCGCGTGGCTGATCACCGAGCTCGGCTAGGGCCAGCCCTCGGGCGGCCCGGCTTGACGGTCGTTCTTCCAGCGTCACCCGGTCAAGATCCGATATAGCCTGATGAGCCTCGCCGAGGTCGGCCAGGATCTCGCCGCGCGCGCGCAACGCCACCGAACTCCCGCCGTCTACCTTGACAAGGAACGAGGTGAGGACCGAGATCGCGGCCCGGCTCTCGCCCAGCCGCCACAACGCCAGAGCGAGATCGGTCTGTATGACGGGATCGCTGGGCATCCGACCGATCACTACGTGAAGTTCGCTGACCGCCTCCTGCAGGCGGTCTTGGGCGACGAGCGTCTGCCCCACAGCCGCGAGCTGGCTAGTTGCGGACGGATTGTCGTGCATGGCCTCGTAAAGGTAAGCGGCGGCCCGGTAGTGACTCTCAGCCTCGGCAGGTTTCTCCCGCTCCACGGCGATGTTGCCGAGCAGGGATTCAATCTCGGCGTGAAGCCGCAGATCGTCGTCGAGTGCGCTGCGCAGTGCCGTAAGAGCGTATCGCTCGGCGGTATCCAGCTCGCCGCGGGTCAGCGCTCGCTCAGCGGCGGTCAGGTGCTCCGCTGGCCGACCGGCGAGTGGCCGCGTATCAACCGCCTGCCGCAACGGCTCGATCAGCCGGGCCGAGAGCAACTTGTACCAGCGTGCGCCTTCTTGCCAGAAAGAGGACAGGAGATGGCAGTCCGTCAGTGCCCGCGCCGCCGCGTTCGGCATCCCGGCCGTGGTCACGCCGCCCTCGTAGGCCATTCCAGGCAGGCCGAGCTCGGTGACGAAAGTGTCGAGCAGCCAGGTCCGAAGTCGGCGTACGCGCAGGTCATGATCATCGGCGACCGCAGCGATGAGCGCACTGCAGTGCCCGGCCAGCGCCGTGTCCACGTCTCCGAACAAGCGAACGTCGCGCTCCGTGATCTGCTGGGTATCCGGTGGCAGCGCGGTCCAGAGCTTCTCGCATACGACCTGCAGCAGTGCTGGTTCAATGCCATCGTCGACGATGACGTGCTCGACACCGTCAAGTGCGGTTACACGCCTGCTTTGCAAGTCGGTGACGAGTCTCTCCGCGGAGCCATCCGCGAACGACCGCCCGGTGCCAGCTGCCGGACCGGTCACCGCCTCTATCGCATCCTGGCGGGTCAGCGCCGTCAGATTAAATACGGCTACGCCGCCCGCCATCTTGGAGATCAGGTCGGCGGCCTCATCTCTGGCCGCGAGCAACAGGTGGAGCCCCGGCTGGTCCAGTACGGCGTCCGCCAAAGCTTCCAGGAACTTCTTGCGGTATTCCAGCCGCGGGCCCGGATCGGTCAGTAGGTCATCGACCTGGTCAATGGCGGCAAGGAGAGGTCCGCCGTACAGTCCGTGCTGGCGCTCTCGTTCGATCTGGATGAAGTCGCGGATGGTGAGATCTACCAGTTCCGTAACCGCCGTACCCGGTGACCAAGACTGGAGCAAGGCCAGGGTGTACGGGTTGTGGTCCGGCAGCGCCGCGTGAGCAAAGGTCGAACCGTAAGAAATGCTTCCCACCGATAGAAAGTATGTACGATTTTGTTTTAGAAGCGGCAGTACTCCGGCATTTAGCAGGGAGGTCTTTCCGCTGGCAACCGGTCCGGTGAGAAGCGTGATCCGGTTGTCCTGCCAGAGTTCCAGCAGCGTTTTCGAATCTGTGTCGCGGCCAAAAAAACGATCTTGGTCAGCGAGCCGAAAGGGACGCGCGCCGGGATAGGGCGCGGTCCCGATAACGCTCGTCGCGCCAATCCCCCTCACAGTATCCCCATCCGCCACTGCACCTCCTAGGCTGCTGACCTGCAGTGGCACCAATAAATGTACCAGCTTCGGCCTCGCGCCCTCCCGGCCTCGCCGCCGGGAGTTCTTAGATGCTAGCCTGAAAACTGTTGCTTGGGCCGTCTTCGCTGATCGCGAGCACCCGGTTCAACGCTCTAGTCAGGGTTGACTCCTCAAGCGGCGTGTCGAGGCTGATTCCGCTAAGATCTAGCAGCCCACGGTCAGTTACCTCTTCGCTCATGATTCTCCTCTCGTGCTCCCGCGAATCATCAGCCACGTCTCGCCCTCGCGCTCGAGCATTATCTTCATAATCGCTCATGCCGCACCCATTGTCGAGGATGAGGATTCGCGTGGCCGCGTGCTGATCGGGGCGCCCCCAATCCCTGAACGCTCCATCGACAGATAGTCACCGAAACGTGTCTGCCGGGAGGTGTAGGCGTGCGTTCTGATATTAAGATGGACGTCGTGAGGGATCCGGATTCAGGGCAGCCAACAAGAGCGACTCCCCGCATCTGGGAGGGGATCCCGCCGCGCAACAAGAACTTCACCGGCCGCGACGATGTCCTCTACCAATTGAGAAGCCGCGTGGCCAGCCAACCTACTGCTGTCCTGCCTTCGGCAGAATCGCTGCCGAAGGCGTTGCAGGGCCTGGGTGGCGTCGGCAAGACCGCGGTGGCCATCGAGTATGCCTGGCGATACCAGGCCGATTACGACCTCGTCTGCTGGATCCGCGCCGACCAGATGCCGCTCGTGCGGTCTTCTCTGGCGGGCCTGGCCAGCGCACTTGGTCTGGCGCCGTCCGCCAGCGGAATTGACCTGACGGCGGCTGGCGTGCTCGACGCCCTCCGTCGCGGCGAGCCGTATGAGCGCTGGTTGCTGGTGTTCGATAACGCTAACGATCCCGACGAGCTCCTTTCGTTCATTCCGATTGGCCGCGGTCATGGTCATGTCCTTATCACCTCCCGAGACAATCGCTGGGAGTCCATGGTTGACACAGTCCAGATGGATGTGTTCGAGCGCAGGGAGAGCGTGCAGTTCCTGCTCAAGCGGGCACCCAGGCGGCTAGCCGACACCGACGCAAACCGCCTGGCCGAAGCCCTCGGCGACCTGCCGCTTGCCCTCGTGCAGGCTGGCGCCGTGCTTTTCGAGGGCGGAATGGGCGTCGATGAGTATCTTCAGCAGCTCCGGGAGCATGTTTCCGTAATTCTGCGGCAGGGATCCGCACCGGGATACCCCACGTCGATGACCGCCGCCTGGCAGATCTCGATGGCCGAACTGAGGGGCAAATCGCCCCAGGCGCTAGAGTTGCTGCGCTGCTGCGCCTTCCTGGGTCCCGAGCCGATCCCCCGCGAGGTGTTCAAGCTCGGTCCGGAGAAGAGCCAGACCGATGTCGGCGCCCTTATCGCGGACCCGATTAAGCTTTCCACAGCCACAAGCTGGCTCGGGCGCTTCGCGCTCGTGCGTCTAGACGGTCCCTTCTTCACCGTGCACCGCCTGATCCAGGCACTGCTCAGGGACGACCTGAACCCGGAGGATCAGCGCAGGTACCGGCAGGATGCGCACGCGATGCTAGCCGCAGGCGCGCCTGGGAACCCCGCCGACGTGACCACGTGGAAAAGGTACGCCGATCTGGTCGCCCACGTGGGCTCGTCCGCGACCGACTTCGCGAATTGCCAGATGCCCGCACACCGTGCCTTCGCCCTACGCGTGGTGCGCTACTTGTTCGTCTCAGGAGACTTCGCCTCCTGCCGGTTGTTCGCGGAACGGTTCGCGGAGCAATGGGCCAAGGATTCCGGACCCGACGATCCTTACGTCCTCGATGCCAGACGGCACCTCGGCAACGCACTCAGGGAAAGCGGAGAAGCGACGGAGGCATACCGGATCATCCAGGAAACGCTGAGCAGCGCCGAGCGCGTTCTCGATTTGACGAATCCCTTGACCCTGCACCTCAGGAATTCTTTTGGCGCCGACCTGCGAGCGCACGGCGACTTTGCCGCGGCCCTCGAGCTAGATGAGGACACCAGGGCGCTGCACGCGGAAGAATTCGGGCCCGACGACCCGCAGACACTGCGGGTCATGAACAACCTGGCCATTGATTACGCGCTTAATAGCCGCTTTACCGATTCGAGAGACCTGTACACAAAGGTATATGTCCAGCAGCGCGACGCCACCGCGAATCCCTCGCCGACCGCGCTGCTGGCCTCGCAAACCGGGCTGGCCCGGGCCGTCCGGCTGTGCGGCAATTTCGATCAGGCTCGTGATCTGGGTGAAGACGCCCGGCGCTATGGTCTCCAGGAACTCGGCCCAGAACATCACCTGACGCTGCGTGCCGCGACCGACGTCTCGATCGCATTGCGCCGGATTCCGGAGGCTTACGACCAGGCGCTGAGGCTCGCGACCGAGACGCTAGAACTGTGCCGGATGCGCCGGGGTGAGACAAACCCGGATACGCTGGCCGCCGCCATCAGCCTGTCAAATGTCCAATGTGCGCTCGGGCAGATCGACGAGGCGCTCGCCCTGGCCAAGTTCGTGGCGGAGAAATATCCCGCCGTGTACGGTGCCGACCACCCTTACAACTTTGGCTGCATGGGGAACCTCGCGACGCTGCTGCGATTGGCGGGCTATCCCGCCGAAGCGCGTCGGCTCAACGAGGTGGCCCTGGATGGACTGGACACTCGGCTGACCCGAGACCATCTCTTCTCCCTCACCGTTGCCGTCAACCTGGCTAGCGACCTGGCCGCCCTGGGTGAGACGAGCCAGGCCCGGTTCCTGATGGAGGACTCTTTCGACCGGCTGACACGATTGCTCGGCGACCAGCATCCGGTAACCCTTGGGTGCGCAGCCAACCTGATGATCGACCTCCGGGCTGATGGGGCGAATGACAGAGCCGACGCTCTTATGGCCGCGACCATGGAAGGCCTTGAGCGGACGCTCGGCCCATACCATCCCATGACCGAGGCAGCCGCGGCCGGCACGCGAATAAACTCGGATTTCGACCCGCCGCCAATCTGACCGCAGGCGTCATGCCGGTACAGGCCCGTGGTGGCTCTCCCAGCGGATCAGATGACTCTCGGATTCACGCAGGGCGTACGCTCGGGCGTCGGCTGAAATGGGTTCGTCCCGCCAGGCGGTGACTGTCTTCGACATCCGCTGCACGAAATCAAGGCCGTCCGTGGTGAGCCCCTGACTGGACAGCAGGGTGTCGATGACGCGCGCGGTTCCGGCCCGCCACAAGGCGAACTCGCCGTCCGCCCGGACCCGAGCCGCGCCACTGGCCACGTGCCGCTGGATCCGCCAGAACCCGGTTACGCCCAGGTAGGCGTACGCCCCCTGGAGCAGCCCGGCGATCGGCCGCGGGTCATCCCGCCATGGCGCGTAGTACCGGCGGCCGTCATCAGTCAGGGTCAGCCTCATGATGTCGAGTAGCGCGCCCAGTTTCAGGTGCTGGACCTCGTGTGTGAGAGTGACCGCGCAGGTATGCGGGTCTGCAGGCTGGGACATCGCGATCGCGCCGAACGTTTCCGGCGAGCTGGAGCTGAGCTGACCATGGACGGATGGGCTGAGCGGGACGACCACCGAGGTCGTCGCCGCGATTTCGGTCGCGACCTCGGCGTGATCCGCGACCAGCAGACGCCAGCCCTGCTGGATCGCCTGGGTCCACTCTTCCGCTTCACGAGCGGACAGTCGCGAGGCAAGACCTTGGACGGCGGGCATCCGGAACGGATCGAGGTCGTCGATGCCGATGTCGAGGTTCCCGGCGCAGACTCGGCGGACTCCCTGCCAGCCAGGCGCATCCTGCTGCGGGTCCGGCGGGATTGCGACCTGGCCGCGGGCCCAGCGGATCTCGGTGCGCCCGGCCGAGCTGTGTACCGTGGCCACGTCCGCGTTCACCCTCGCCGCGCCGAGGGACGGCAACCCGATGACACCGGCCTCCGATCGCACTTGGACCTCGGCGTCGAGTCCCGACCGGATCGCGGCCGCGGCCGCCACCGCGGCCAGCCGTGCGGGATGAGCCCTCGGCGCACTGGCGCCGCCGCGCAAGGCCTTTAGCGTGCGTAGCGCCCAGGCTCCGACAGAGGGATAACGCAATGTCTGGGTGACGGCATCCGGAGCCTGGCGCTCCGCGGCGACGAGCGCGTCCCAGCCGTGCCGAGTCAGCCGGGCCTGATCGTCGCCCACTGCTTGCGCCGCGTGGACTATCCCGCGGAGCAGCAGGCCATGCTTGCTGTCCTCGGCCGTCGTCAGCGCACGTATCGCCTCGGGGCCACCGCCGCCAGCCGCCAGGGCAGCGAACAGGTCTCGTGATATCGCGTGGGTACGCATGGTCGTCCAGGCCTCTACTTCGCCCGCAGTTCATCGATGTCGGCCTGCATGGCCTGGCGAATGTGGTCAATGAGTCGCAGGAGGTCCGGACAGTACACCGATGGATTGAAAAACCCGGTGCCCTGGCGATACCGGTGAGCGTAGAGCCCGCCACCGCAGATCTGGTGGATCCGGCAGGAACGGCAGGCCCGGGACAGCGCACGCAAACCCAGCTGGCGGGCCGCCACACTCGGCAGGCTCAGGGCGTCGTCGAGCCGGTCCCGGGCCACATGAAGCTGAGTCGCTGCCGCGCCGTGATAGGCCACCTTTAGGTTGTCGGCGACCTCGATCGCGCCGTCGGTCTCGATGACTACCGTTTTCGCGGGAGACAGGCCTAGCATCTCTGTTTGTGAGTCGCCGCCGAGCAGCAGATGCATGATCTCCTCGAACACCCGGACTGGCGTAACGGGACTGGGATACCAGTGATCGAAGATGGCGATCAGCCAGTCGGCATAGGGCGTGTCCGGCGCACCAGGCACCCGCCCGGGCGGGTGCGCTGCCCACGTTCCATGGGGCAGCAGGAAGTCGATCCGCGGCGGATCGAATTCGGAGAGAGCCTTGTAGGTGGCGATCGGATCGTTGCGAAGGTCGATGGTACACAGGAGCCCGCTGAACAGGTGCCGGAAGTTCGCATGTCTTAGCCGATCCAGACCGATAGCCACAGCCTGGTAGCTTCCCCGGCCGCTACGGAACCGGCGGTGACGGTCGTGTGCTTCCGGCGCCCCGTCCAAGCTGACCCCTACCTGGACGTCAAGTTCACGGAACAGCTGTAGATAGGAATCGTCCAAGCCGACGCCATTGGTCTGAATCTTGGTGTTCACCGGCACCGCCGGTCCGACGGCAGCCCGGGTGGCGTAAACGAGTTCAGCGATGAGCTCGCGCCCGGCTAGCAATGGCTCCCCGCCGTGCATCACCAGCGTCACGCTAGGTATCCGGTGAACGCGGGCATGCTCGCCGATGCGCGTGGCCGTATGGTACGCGATCTCCGTTGACATCCGTCGCGGCCGGTCACGCCACGACTGGTCCGCCATTTCGTACATATAGCAGTAGTCACACGCCAGGTCGCACCGGCTATGGACCTTGACGACAAACTCGCGGAAGGGTACCGGCTTCCAGCCAGCTGCTAGAAGCGCCGGAACATCGAGGGTAAAGGGCCATTCAAGTGCTGGCGCCCGTCCCATGAGCCAATTAAACCACAGGCTGCCGCTGAAATCTGCGTCTATTGACGCGCACTAATAGATCCTAACGCTCGCTAACTAATTGTCACTGCGCGTCCCATTGGCCTCAGCAGGATCACTGGCCACTTTACTGTCATTGAGTAGCGACAACCGCATGCATACCGGCTATGTACCTGCTCTGGCTATAAGCCTATCCGAGAATCATCGAAAGGCGCAGAGAATAAGCAGGAAATGCACGCCGATAACGGCAGCCTCACCTATTAGTCCGGCGGCGTGGGCAAATGTACTGGGCGGTGCCACGGCGCGGCGCTGTCATACGGTAACCTGCGGTAGTTGCACGTCGGCGCCGGGCACATCGGTTGCAATTTGATCACGCTCGGCAAATCTCGGCAAATCTCCCTCAGGGAGGGATAAATTGCATTCGGTGGCGCCCAGCGAGCCAGCTCCCGTAGCTGAATCCCGTGACGTACCGGTGGCAACAAGCGATCTGACCCTGAAAGCCGCCGACCGCACCGACGCGGTAGCGTCGATGCGGAGGAACCCGGTTTTCCGGCGGCTAGTGCGAGCATCGTCAGTATCGATGGTAGGAAGCCACGTCACTAGCATCGCTTGCCCGCTGCTCGTCCTGCGCCTTACCGGTTCTCCCCTTGAGGCGGGTTGGGTGGCCTTCGCCGCCATCGCGCCGGGCCTCCTGGTGTATATGCCGGCCGGCGCGTTGGTAGACCGGTGGGATCCGCGACGGGCCATGCTGTTCAGCGAAGTCGGCCGCGGAGCCGCCATCGCGGCGGTGGTCATCACACTCGCCGTGGGAAAGCCGAGCGTGCTCCTACTGACGGCGGCCGCCGTGGTCGAGGGCGCCTTGGAAGTTATCGGCACCCTCGCCGAGCGCCGGTGCATCGGCTCGCTCTTCGGCGGGGACCAGGTTCCATCGGCGCTGGTACGGCTCGAGGGACGGACCCACGTCGTGCTTCTTGCCGGGCGTCCGTTGGGGGGACTGCTGTTCGCAATCGATCCGATCTTGCCCTTCCTTGCGGACGTGACATCGTTCATCTATTCGGCGACCGCGCTGGTCCGGATCAAGTCTCGGTGGTCGGCTGCCGAGAAGGCGGCGGATCACCGTGAGCCGGCCTCAGCCAACCGGTTGCGCAGCGATATCTGGGAAGGCCTCTGCCGACTGTGCACTGACCGGTTCGCATGCATCGTGATAATAGCATTTTCCGCTGGTACACTGATCTTCCAGGCGCTAATTATGGTTTTCCTGGCCGACGCGCATCTCCAGGATCTTTCGGCAGTTGCCATCGGAATGGTACTGGCCACGTCGGGAGTCGGCGGCGCGCTCGGATCGGCAGCGGCATCGCAATTTCTCTGCCGGGTCAGGTATTCCTGGATAAGGCTGCAGATGCTAATATGGTTTCTCGGCTTCGCCGTACTTGCGCTGTTGGTCGGACGGCAAGTCATCCTGATGGCAGTTGTAATGGCAGTGCTAGGTTTTACAGGGGCGATGGGAAATATCGAACTCGATACTCATCTTATGAGCAAGTTCAACAGAGATATGCAGGCGCGGGTCATGAGCATGAGCAGGGTTCTGTCACTTATTGCCTGCGCGATCGGGCCTGCGTTCGGCGGCAGCCTTGTCCAGGAATTTGGCATAAATGGCGCAATGACCTGGCTCTTCCTGCTAGCGGCAGGACTGCCGCTGCTCGCCCTGGCCGCGCCATCGGCAGCGGGGGCTCGAAACCGTTCGCGAGATCAGCCGGGCGTGGCTGCTATGGTGGACCCATCCGTCCCGGTCGGGCAGCCGTAGCCCTGCCCGCATAACAGCCGGGATTGCTCGCACCCGGCCATGCGCCGCGGCGCCGTCGAGGCGTTCGCGGAGCAGGTTGGCGTGACCGTTGTGGCGGGCGTACTCCTCGATCGTGTGAACGAAGATCGAGCGCAGGTTCTCTAGGGTCGAGTGCGGCCAGCCACAATCTGGCTCGTGCGGTAAGCCAGTCACCGGCGTCCGCATAAAGCTGCTGAGGAAAAGGCGAGTACGAACGTTGGACGCTTCAGCTTGACATCAGACCTGAGCTAGGTCATCTGCTTTAGTGCCTTGGGTTTGGGTTCTGCAGGGCGTTGATGATGGTGGTTTCGTCGGGGCCGAGTGCGGGCGGGAACGTGTGGGTGGCGCCGTTGATCTCGATGGTCGCCGAGCGCAGCGGCCGCAGGGTTCTGAGGACCCGGCGGATCGACTGGCCGGTGCGGTTCTGCACGGTGCGGGAGATGGCGAGCGCGGTGAA
>Ga0209168_10000267_pt1 | contig 56935 bp, 60 predicted proteins | sample Coa_R1_FD_187156 | JGI IMG/M metagenome (GOLD analysis project Ga0209168, IMG submission 187156) | Surface soil microbial communities from Centralia Pennsylvania, which are recovering from an underground coalmine fire - Coalmine... | ecosystem: Environmental > Terrestrial > Soil > Unclassified ...
AAATGAAGCGCTCACCGGCTTAAAAGCCGGTGTATCACGCGAAATTACGCCAGAGCACAACCCGCCTTCGCACGCTGCGCTACGGCGTGGTTCTTGTCGCTTCCATCCCCGAGCTAAAAGCTCTGGGTTTTCCGCGACGGCGAATAATTTTACTTCACTCGATCAAATTAACAATGTCATTGATCAATATCCTCCAACACTTGAGCAATTTAAGGCATCTGAACGACCAACTGAAATCACGTTTAAAAAAAGAATAGCACTTGAACTCGAACATGCTGCCGGACAAAAACTTATTAAAGCTCAAACGCTAGACACTATTGTATTTAATCTCATGCTTCGCCAGGCACGCATGCGCAATTATATAGCGGAGCTCTTTCCTTCAACGCAATATCTGCGCGTCACTGCCCATTTTTCATCTGATATTAGTAAAAAGCTGGGCATAAAATTATCTCCTTCATCACTGATGACACCGTACCATGGTGTGTGCGTTATAGAACCAGATAATTCATGGCGTATCGCATTCAAGAAAGATGTTGATACCTCTGCCTACCACATAGAAAGCACGAACATACATGGTATCGACTGTCCATTTTTTAAACACAATTAATATCAGAGAAATAGTATGAAACTGTATAAAAAATTATGTACTACATTTTACCTCAGTCTTCTTGCCTGTGTGAGCATCATAGGCATGGATCGGCCACCCGCGCTCAATATCCCCGCCCACTTTTCTGCGCTACCTCAAGGCATGGTTACCTACTTGAGCCAATTACCACGTATTAGAAAAAATATACCTAATACTGAAACTGACGTAGCTCAAGAAATTACCCGGTTTTTATGTGAATTTTCAAATACACGAGGTGGGAAAGTAACGCTGAAAAACGTTGATTCACTTACAAGTAAAGTAGCAGAATTTGTGCGTGCTCATAAACCAATTGAAGGGATATTGGTTGCCTTTCCTGCCAAATCTTCAAACACTGAAACAAAAGTGCTGCAATCAAAAACCATCGACATGGCCGAATGTGCTTCATTGCTTACGTTGCATCACATATGCAAAGAAATCAGTGCTATACATGCACCAGGAGCAACCATTGGCATATGGAGCCGAGAAGCTCATATATATGAATTAAACAAGGTCACACAACAATATTTAGGCATCCCACTCTTTAACGAAAATGATATAGAGCATTATCAAAAAGATTTGGAATCTCTTGTTACACTTTTTGAGCCACATCTCAAGCTTATAAACATTCCAAACACCCGTGCCGTTTTCGAGGCATCCTATGCTCAATTGCCAGTACAACCTGCATATAATGTTGAGGATTATGCAACTTTTTTTAAAGAAGAGCTTAATCAAATTAAGATAGAAGAGGCTATATTCACCAAGCAATATCTTCAGCAATATAAAGAATTCTCTGATAAACCATCATTCGCATTTATAAAACCATATACCTCATGGCAGGCATTCAAAGATGCTCGCAAGACAGACGCTATTACCAAAAAACAATTTGAAAAATTTAAAAATCAAATACCAAGGAAATCTGTCATCAACACCCTTGCGAGCGAATTGGCGAATGCCGTTACTCTGGGATCTTCAAGAAATCGTGCATTACTCGAGGCGAGTGTACCCAATTATAAGGCCTGTATTCGTCTTTCTGTCAGTCCGGATGATGAGGGCAATGTTGGCAAAAAATTAGGTATAAACCTAATATATAATGCACGAGGAACGCCATGGCACAATGCCTTAGCTATTAAACATAATGGCATCGAACTTGGCCCTCGTAGTACATTCACCACCAAGCACGGTGTGCTCGAAGGGATATTGAAAGACTACGTTGTGGGAAATCTCAAACTTGCCTATATTGATTTAAGCAATCTGATCCCAGTAAAAAATTAAAACAAACCAAGATCTTTAAAGAACGCATCACTACGCGGTTCGCGGCCCAGAAAGTCATAGAGTAGCTGATTCGGATCGGCACTGCCACCACGGCCAATAATAGTATCAATATATTTTTGGCCAATGGTGTGATCTAACAAGCCATGCTGCTTAATTTGTTCAAAGACATCTTGCGCATACACCCGTGACCAGAGATAGCCATAATAGCCAGCCGCATAGCCGGTCAAATGGCCCCATGAGGCATAAAAATGATCCGTATCAGACCAAGCAACCTGCGGACGGTAGGTACTATTGGCAGTGCGCAAAATCGCATACAGATCTTTATCCGCACCCGTTAAATAATAGTTCAATGCTATGGCTGACAACATGACCTGCCGTTGCACAAAATTACCCGTATCAAATGTTTTAAGCTTTACAATAGCATCAATCAGCTCATCGGATAACGGCTCGCCCGTTTTATAATGACCACTTACCATCTTAAGAATCTGACGATCCCACAACCATTCCTCGAGCATTTGTGATGGTAATTCTACAAAATCACGCTTAACATGAGTGCCCGCTTGCCCTGCAAGTTCAGTGCGGCCTAGCATCGCATGTAACGCATGCCCAAATTCATGAAAGAAGGTACTGACATCATTGCGCGTAAATAACGCAGGTTTATCTGCCGTAGCCTTGGGAAAATTTGCCATCACCAGACTGACTGACGGTATCCAGGTTCCTTGATGCATAGTGGCCGGTACAATAGAACCATGAGCGGCGTGACTATATTTATTTGGTCGTGGATACAAATCTAAAAATATATAGCCATGCAAGGTAGCTCCATCTGCGGAATATACCTCTACTAACCGCACATCTTCATGCCACGTGTTCTGAGCGGAAACCTCTTTAAATTGTATACCAAAAAACTGTTCATAGATCGCAAATAACCCATCTATTGTTTTTTGCACCGGAAAATACTGCGCAATAACCCGTTCATCTAAAGACAAATATTTTTTCTTGTACGCTGCTTGTAGATAGGCAAGATCCCATGGTTTGACCTTCCCAGCTGATGTTAGGCTCACGCCAACGGGCAAATCCGCAGTCAGTTCTTTCATTTCCTGCGCCACTTTATACGATGACCGCGCGAATAGATCAGACAAAAACGTTTGCACACGCTCTACGCTACCCGCCATCTGATTTTCCAACTGAAACGCCGCATAACTAGCAAATCCGAGCATATGCGCCAACTGATCTCGCTTGGCTACGATAGATTTTAGTACCTCTTCGTTAATCGGATATGCACGATTATCAAACGCATTTTTCAACGCTTTACGCGTCGCCTCAACGGTACAATTTTGCATCACCATAGATACAGTAGGGTAATCAACGCCCAGAATGTAATCTCCCTGCTCATTCGATTTCAGGGTTGCAATATAATCATCCTCCAGCCCCTGCAGGCCATCGTGCTTTACTGTGATAATGGATGCATCTTGTGCGATATTGGTTTCAAATTGTAGTGCCAAATCTGCTAATTCTTTTTTGAGCGCACTCAATTTCGCACGCTCTGCATCAGGGAGCTCAAGTCCTGCACGTTTGAAACTTTTCATCGACTCATTAATATAGTACCGCTGCTCAGGGGTTAGGAACGCACCCCGCCCATTACCTTCCACGTACGCCTTAAATGCTTGATACAATTTCTTATTATCGCTCACATTATCGATCCAAAAGACCTGAATTTCTTGCGCTGCATTCTGTGCTTCCTGGCGCATAGCGTCATCGGGATACAGTTCCTTCACCAGCCCTACTACATTGTCATGGATAGCCAAATCTGATAAACAGCCAACAAAATCAATAGCTTGTACGGTATTTTCAAAGGTACGCTGCGCATCATCCAGGGCAATGATCTCATTCAATGCCTTGAGCGCAGATGCTAAATAATGCTTGGTATGATCTTTAATTTCCTGCACATTTTTAGGAAAAAGTGCAATAACCTCTACTGAACCATGCAAACGATCAATCATATATTTTGGTTGTTTCATCCGACTATATCCCACCCCAACTGACAATAATCCTAGTACCCCTATCACTATACCTACCCGTGTTACATACCTCATGTCACTCCTTCAGCACTCAGCTTTGTGTCATTTTTTTCTTTAAATCCTGCCATTCTTGGCGCAAGGTAATTGCTCGTTCAAAATCCAGCGCTTCTGCCGCCAATTGCATTTCATGTTCAAGCTCGATAATACGCAGCTGCATATCAGACACCGACAATTCATCGCCCTGTTTTGAAACACGTTTTTTATGTTTTGATGCTGCGGCGATTACCTCTTGTAAATTTGTAATCGCTTTGGTGACCTCGCGCGTGACACTCACGGGTGTAATGCCATGTTGTTCATTATATGCCTGCTGGAGTGTACGACGACGGCTCGTTTCGTTCATGGCCGCTCGCATCGATTGGGTAATGGTATCCGCATAACAAATAACCTTTGATTCAGTATTGCGCGCGGCACGACCAATAATTTGAATAAGCGAGCGCTTGTCACGCAAAAAACTCTCTATATCAGCATCCATAATGGCCACGCACGCAACCTCTGGCAAATCAAGGCCTTCGCGCAGCAAATTTACGCCTACTAAGCAATCAAAAATACCCAGGCGCAATTTCTGTAACAATTCAGTCCGTTGTGGTGTCTTAAGATCACTGTGCAAATAACAGACTTTAATGTGCTGTTCTTGCAAATAGCGTGCGAGGTCTTCAGCTAGTTGCTTGGTCAGCACGGTCACCAACGTACGAAAACCCTTTTGTGTCGTTTGGTTAATTTGGCTTACCAGATGATCTATTTGCCCCACACGCCCATGTACCTCAATAATAGGATCGAGCAAGCCGGTTGGCCTAATAATCTGTTCAACGATATGATCCGAATGTTGTAATTCGTAATCACTCGGCGTTGCAGATACAAACAGCACATTAGTAAAAAATTTTTCAATTTCTTCGAATTTCAACGGTCGATTATCATACGCTGAAGGCAACCGAAATCCAAAATCTATAAGTGCTTTTTTGCGCACTCGATCGCCGGCATACATACCACGCAGCTGCGGAATTGCAACGTGTGATTCATCGATGATAAGTAAAAAATCTTTTGGAAAAAAATCAAATAAACAAAAAGGAGCCTCTCCTGATGGACGCCCTTCAAAATGAGCCGAATAGTTTTCTATTCCTGGGCAATGACCAATTTCAGAGAGCAGCTCAAGATCATGCTCAACGCGTCTGGCGATACGTTCCTTGTAGATTGGATTTTCCACCGTTGGTAGATACTCGCGTAATTCAGCGCGAATACTGGCAATTGCTGCATCTTTAGCCTCTTGCGTCGTGACAAAATGTTTTGCGGGAAATACAAGCGTATTATCAAGATTCATAAGCACCGTATTATTCAATTTACTCACCCACGCCAAACTTTCGATCGTGGAGCCAAATAACTCAATGCGTAATTTTTCTTTTTGATATGGCAATTGTACTTCCACCGTACTACCCAGTACTTGTATAGTACCGGATCTCTTATCAACATCATTACGCTGATACTGAATAAATATTAACTTATGTAGTAGTTCAGAACGGGTAATCGACTGACCCACGTGCAAAGACAATGCTAAATCCCGATAATCTTGCGGATTACCGAGTGAATAAATTGCCGATACTGATGCTATGACAATCGTATCTGGCCGATTAATAATTGAGGCAGTTGCTTCAACGCGTAACCGTTCAATTTCCGTGTTAATTTTGGTTTCTTTGGGAATATAAATGTCTTGTGCGGGCAAATAGGACTCGGGCTGATAATAATCATAATAACTGACAAAATAACAAACCTTATTATCAGGAAAAAAGAGTGAAAACTCTTCATACAACTGGGCCGCGAGCGTTTTATTGGGGGCCAATACCAGTACCGGTTTATCTTGACTTGCAATCACATGCGCCATGGTGAATGTCTTGCCCGATCCGGTGACACCCACTAAGGTTGATCGTCCTGGCAGGGCCTCTGTCAGTGCCGCTATTGCCTCTGGTTGATCACCCGCAGGCTGAAAAGGAGAATGGAGTTTGAATACACTCATAGCAAACCAGGTTATGACATTTATAACAGGTAATGAACTATGTTCTAGTCTATACCATGTATTATTTATGAGAAGCATGAAAAGATAGTCATACAAAAAAGCCGCCTGAACAATATCAAGCGGCTCATCTTCTACTATGCTTTACACATTAAGCGGGGAAATATTTGAGCACCGCATCCTTCAAATCCTGCTCACTGCCACCCCATCCATTAATGAAATTAACCTGTTGGCCGTCTTTTAGAAAAAACATAGTTGGTACACTACGCACCGCATATGCATTGGCTATACCACGAAACTGCTGAGCATCGACCTTCAAAAAAGTAACATGCGGCACTTCACGGGCAACCGCATCAACCATGGGTGATAATCGTTTGCATGGCCCACACCCTGGTGAATAGAAATCGATAACTACATTGCCTTTTGCCGATAGAGTCTGAAATTCTGCTTCTGAAGATACGTGGACACTGCCACTGATTGATCGAGTTGCTGCACCCCGTTCTTGGGGAACTTGAGGTGTCTCATTTTCTTGTTGCGGCTCTTGATTCGCACTACATCCCGTCAATGAGATACTCAAGAGTATGAGTACTGACAAACATTTGCCCGTTATTTTCATAGGTTCTCCTTAGTATTTAAGAATATTGCAATTTTGCTCCTTACAACATACCGTAGTTAGTAATGTTGTCAACCTGATAACCCACAAAAAGGATCGTAATGGAATTGAAAGAAATCCTACACGTCACCCCTATGCCCACAAAAGCCGAGTGTTTACTCGCTGCTGATATAGGAGGCACGAACTGCAATTTTGGTTTTCTGCTGCGCAATGGAGAACAATTAGTTCTACTATTGTCCATACATGCAAAAAGTAAGACCGTAACCGATTTTACTCTACTGACCAAACAGGTAATAGACTGTGCGCGCACAAAATATAATATTACCGTTACCTATGGTGCCTTTGCTGCCGCAGGTGTAGTATCAGAAAAACGGGATTATGCAAAACCAACCAACGCTCATTTTGTTATTGACAGTAAAGCAATTATAGCGGCCACGGGCCTTCATTGTGCTTTTGTCATCAATGATTTTGCCGTCATCGGCTATGGGTTAACCCATATTCAAGCAGAGCAATTGGTACTGGTTAATCATGGCGTACCGCGGATTTTGGCAAACAAAGCAATTTTGGGCGCCGGCACTGGTCTTGGCAAATGTATCATGGTCTGGCACGATCTGCTCAACCGTTATATTCCTTCATCTTCAGAAGGTGGGCACGCGGATTTTGCACCACAACATCAAAGTGAATTGGATCTTATCCACTCCATACATAAAAACGAGCACTGTACCGGTAATATTTCATGGGAAGACGTCTTATCAGGAGATGGCATCAGGCGCATCTACCGCTTTTTTCACCAGCGCGCACACGACACCAATCATACAGACCATGTAGCGCCGCATCCGGATGAAATTTTTAACAGTCGTCATCACGATGAGCATGCTTTTAATACTTTTAATTGGTATGCAAAATTTTATGCACGATGCGCAAAAAACTGGGCCCTGGATTCACTCGCACTCGGTGGCATATATATAGCAGGCGGGATAGCAGCCAAAAATCTTGCACTGTTTCAAGAAAAAATCTTTATGGACGAATTTATGAATTGCGGCAAGCAGCAAGAACTATTATCTACCGTGCCGATCTATGTTATTGGCGATTATAATATCAGCTTGTATGGTGCTGCTGCCTACCTTATTCTGGAAAAAATGTGTAAGTAATGGGTCATTTAAAATATAACAATGATGCGCCACTGAGCAGCTGCTTGCGATAATCGTCCATCATCTGCTGATATTTAGGCTGCATAAGCAGTGATGCTATATCCCGATATCGTTCTTGTAAGGTACGCAATCGGCGTTCTTTCATTTCCTGCATACGGTATACTTCAAATCCTTCTGATGTCTCAAATAATATCGATTCACCTTTTTTTAGGTTTCCAATGACCTGCCGTTCTTGCGCCAGATCCTGCGCATCTACCCAAAAGGAATTACCAAAGCGAATGGCTGCGGTGTTGCCACGGACAAGCTGTTGTTCGAGCTGCTTTTTTTGCACATCTTGTTGTGTATCCTTATCATATGTCACGAGTGCATACTGCAGCTGATATTGTGCCGGCTCATACTCCGGATTATCAGCATAAAAAGCTTCCACTTCTTTTTTAGGGACAATCACGTTAGAGCGGATTTTAAAATCCATCATACCATTGACCGCCTGCATTTTTCGCAGTTCTTCACGGCCCTCTTTCAACGTACGCCCGCCTTGCCTGAATACTTCCTCAAGCTCATGTAAATTGAGACCATTTTCTTGCATTATTTTTGCCAGATACCGGTCAACCGCATCTTCATCTGGCTCCACCTTGTGCTTTTTTGCATCAAGATATACTAATGACTCAAATACCAACTCATCAACGGTGCGCACCGTACCTTGCAACGCAGGACGGGAAGTATCAGATTGCGTTATAATTTCAGTCCCTTCCAAGGTTTCTATGACGACTTCTATGGTATCTAACAGCGTTAACGCTGTTGGAAATAAAGGAGCATATATGACCATATAGATCAACAAACATAGGTACCATTTTCTCATGTTAAATCTCCTGAATAAAACAGGGGAATTTACTGTAATAAATTCCCCTGCACTTTCATAGTTTTTTATTGTACGCGCTTTATACCGCTTGCGCTGGTTGCTGCTCTTGCACCGGTGTTTCAACGTGAGCTACCGCTACCGCATCCACAACCGGTTCTGCGTGCGCCTCAGCTTGTGCTACTTGTTCAGTTTGCTGCGATTGCGCACGCTCAATTTTAACATTATATTGTTTTTTCAATTGATCCATCTGCGCGGTCACCACTTTTTCACGTTCTTTTTCTTCCAAAAAGCGCTTTAATTGGTCCTTAACTTGCGCATATTCACGGTAGACTGGATCTTCTTTTGCAGATGCCTTGACCACCCAGTACGCTTTATCGTCAATTTTGAATACATCGAGGGTAGGACATTTTCCGATGGCACATATTTTATCACGCAACACCGGCGCAATACCTATGCTTTGCGCATGTACCAACCTGAAATCTTCAATCTTGTCCTTCAGACCAGCTTCCTTAGCCGCTGCTTGCAAATCACTTTTCTTTTCTTTTGCTTTTTTCAAGAAGGCATCAGCTTCTGCTTTACTGTCAAATTTAATACCAACTGCTTTGACCCCACCTTGAGAAACTAACAGCTCAGGCATAGATGTTTTGTTTTGATCATAAAATTCATTAACCTGTTTTTCTGCGACGACCACCTGATTTTGCTTGTTGAAATATTTCATATTCAACATATCAGTCACGGTTGCCACAACTCGTTCATACTCTTTTTGGTATTCATCTTGCGTATCGATTTTATTATCTGCAACCCATCTTCTGAGTACATTACGATCAGTCAGCGCAGTGACCAAGCGTTCTTCAAGGCCCTCTTTACCACCGAGCAATGGCAACATTTGTGCTATTTGCGGCTGATCTTGCAACAATTGTTGATACTCTTTTTCTAAACTTGCTTGCGTAATAATGGGTTCATTTTCCATGGTAGCTACCACCGGGCTGCCATCTTCAGGACGCTCTACGCCACTGGTACACGAGTCATCACCACAGCATGCATCTGACGACCACCATTTACATCCGGGCATAAGCAATAATGAGAGACTCAGTGCACACGCGAAATATGTATTACCCTTAGACAGCTTGTTCATAACGATATCCTTTATAGATGTTGCAAGATATGATTTACCACAATAACTACTCGCATATGCGTGTCAATATACCAAAAAATTTTTAATTTACAATCGTAACCTACGCATAAAAATTATATTACAGCACCCGACACGCAACAACCGCAGTCAGAGATGCTGGCTGCATTTTACTCAACTCCCGTGCCACCATGCGTATCGTTGCACCGCTGGTCATCAAATCATCGACGATAATAATATGTTTGCCGCAGTATAGGTTTGGGGTGCCGACTGACAATTGAAACACATCCCGCACATTGTCATGCCTGCTTGCAAAAGGTATTTTTGACTGAAATTCAGTTTTATGCGTTCTACGCACCAACGAAACAACCGGTTTTTGCAGATTTCTGGCCACGACACGCGCCATTTCTTCTGCCTGGTTATACCCACGCCATGCGTAACGCGTCCAATGCAAGGGTACCGGTACAATCACATCGCAGGGCATGTGTTTGATAGGTGTATATTCCCAGATCAACTGTCCTAATTGACATGCAGCGGCAATGTTGGCAGAACTTTTGGCTAAAATGAGTGATCTAACGGGATCTTTATAATCACTGATAGCGATCACCTTCATGCTTTTTGATGGTGTGAGCGCAATGGTAGTAGATACGATGGGTGTGATACGGGCAGCGCAGGCAACACACAACACCGCATCGTTTGAAAGCAAGATATGGCAGTAGGCACAGAATGGAATAGCGATAGTCCGTGCGAGCGCTGAAAAAATATGTTTAACGTAATTATACATAGGCTAAAAAAACATATGTAAAATTACATTACTCAATATCCCAGCCACTACATCATCCAACATAATACCCCACTCAGCTTGCAGGTATTGAACATAAGAAATTCCCGCAACCTTAAAAATATCAAAAAACCTGAATAGCACGAGCCCTAATAATACCGATTCCACCGACCATGCAATACCAACAAACGTTATCAAGCACCCGACCAATTCATCAATAACTATTTCTGACGGATCATCATACTGCTTGCGATAATGTAACGTTTTATGCACCGCCACCAGTCCAATAATTCCTGCGATTACACAGGCAGCGATATACCAACTGGTAAGTGGCATAGATACTTGTAGATTATATACCAACGGCAATGTAACAAGCGTAGCCATAGTGCCAGACGCGGGCAAATAACCAATTGGTCCTAGGGTAGCTAACAAGGTATACCATTTCATTCTGTATAATACTCCCATAACATACACGCAACACCAATAACTATCGCTGCATCAGCGCCATTAAAACTCGGATAGCTCCACTGCTGATAATGCACGCGTATAAAATCTACTACGCCCCCATACCATATTCTATCAATAATATTTGACATCGATCCCGCCAATACCATTATCTCGCCAACAATGAGTTGCCGCTGTGTATATCGCATACAGGTATAATACCCGAGCACGAGCGTGACCAGTATCACTGCACAAGTTACAACCAAAAAAGGTATTTGCGCATCCGTATGAAACATACTCCACGAAATACCTCTATTGAAGGTCAGATCCCATGATAAAAATGAGGTAATTGGCAGACACTCAGGCACGTATGTAACTATCCATGTTTTGGTTATGCGATCAAGCAGCACAATTGCTGCCCATAACAAGGCATACCCACGTACCGCCCTCATCGGATCATGCCTCCTAATTTCGTCAACGCATGCGCGATGCGCTCGGATATGGTATCAACTTCATCCGTAGTCATGGTCTTGGTGGTGTCGCGTAGTATATATCTGAAAGATACTGAACGCTTATCAGCCCATTCATCTTTTTCAAAGAAATCAACTAATACCACTGATGCTACCCGTGTATCTGCGCCTGCTATTACCGTCAAGAGTGACGCTACACTGTGTTGCCGTCCTATTAAGACACTCACATCGCGCAGTACATCAGGAAATTTTGACGTTGGTATATATCGTTTTACATCACCCTTGCCATTGATCAAAAAATCACCGTCTATTTCAAAGACCAACGCATATCCTTCGGTCAGCAGCGCCATAAAGGCCGCCGGCACAAGACCGATACAACCAACCGTTTGAGTATCATGTATCAGTTCTGCAGTAGTATACGGTGTATGCCATGAAAAATAGGGATGCGTTACCTGCTGCCAGCGCACATGCAAACCAAGCATGCTCAGCATATCTTCAATAATAGTTTTGCCCTTATAAAAATCGATCGGCGTGCGTTTATCAAACATGATACCCGCAAGTTTTTTGCGCTCTGTCACACTCCCCTGGTAATCCCATGTTCTGCCCCATTCAAAAAAACGTAATTGATCATGCGTAGTGGCATTCTGATGGACCGCTTTACTCAAGTGGGGAATTAAAGAGGTTACTAAGCGTTGCCAATTATTGGATACTGGATCTTGTACCTGCAATGTATGTTGTGGCACAAAACCTATACGTGTCAAAAAAGATTCATCATAGAATGCATAGCTATACAATTCACTCATCTGGCATGCATAGGCAAGATACTGTTTTATAGAACGCAGGCGCATAATGGGCGTTAAATCATGCGGCTCCAAACGCATCGTGGGCACTTGTGGCGGTATAGCATCATAGCCATAGAACCGGCCAATCTCTTCCACAATATCTGCCTCTATAGCAATATCTTTCGTGGCACGAAACGTTGGCACCTGCACAGTATACACCGCATCATGCATAGTTACCTGAAATTCTAATTTTTTAAGCGTATCAAGCACAAAAGAGGTAGGCAATGAAACACCGAGTCGCGCTTGAATAAATGCATGGGCTACGTGCAGCTCGGTTTTTTGCGGTAAAACACCAAGTACCGTTATCACTGATGATACATGCATGGGCACACGCACATCCTGAGCTAAGCGTACAAACCGTTGCAGCGCATGAATTGTTTGTGCTGGATCTAAATTTTTTTCATAACGGGCAGAGGCTTGTGTACGCAGCTTGTGTCGTTCTGCACTGCGCCTAATGATAGTGGCATCCCAACTACCCGCTTCCAACAAAACGGCCGTCGTTGAGGCACTAATACCGCTGTGCAAACCGCCCATAATGCCCGCAAGAGACACCGGGGTGTTACCATCGGCAATTACCATGTCTTCAGTCGTGAGTGTCAACGTGGTATTATCTAAAATTTGCAATGATTCCTGGTCACGGGCCGTGCGTATGATAATATTCTTTGATTGCAACGCATGTGCATTAAACGCATGCATAGGCTGCCCTATATCAGCCATGACATAATTAGTGGTATCTACGAGCGCATTGATACTGCGCATATCAACGCGGATCAGACGAGTCGCCATGGTGACTGATGATGGCTGACAGCTAACCGTATCTATATAACTGAATGCAATAGCATTACAAGGTGTATCAACATTAATGCTTATTGACCACGGTAGCGCATCTGAAGCTACAGAACGTGTATCATGCTGCACCACAGACATCGGAGCCAAAAAAGCTTCCAGCGGCTTGAGCGGTAAGTCAAACATGGCTGCAATTTCACGCGCGAAGCCGCGATGCCCCCACATATCAGGGCGATGCGTAATTGATTTATTATCAACGGTCAAAATATAATCGTCACATTCTATCTGCGTTTTCCAATCGGACGAATCATCAAGCTGCAACGCTGGCAGCAATAAGTCACCACGCTGGCCACCGAGGTCAAGCGCATGTGCCCAGCGGTAGCCCTCATGCGTACCGACCACCAACGTCCATTGGCCAGCGGTAAGATCGGCACGAGCCGGCAGTGTAGCTTCTACTGTTTGTTCCCCGCGTATAATACGAAGGCGCAGTGCACGCGCATCGGCAGAAACTATGTGTGCTGCATATATTGTGTCAAGATCAACAGCGATATGCTGCACCGTTTCTATTTCAGCAGTTGTTTTATTAAAACGCGCTACAAGATCATGTATATCGAGAGAACGCCACTGCGCATCTATGTGATCGAATATCCAGGCAATTGAGAGTTTCATAAGGCATAACCAGGTTTTTACTTAATGTTATAAATCTAGTTCACCCAGCATAGGACAAATTAGAAAAATGGGCAAAAAAATAAGCCCACATTCCGTGGGCCTTTGTTGTTAACTTTTTTGCTTGAGTATCGCTTCATCTTCAACTGCCGTTGGCTTCTCGTTTTTTGCATCTGTTTTTTCTAGTATACAATAGTAGTAAACAAGGATAAATGCAACTACGCCTACCGCTGCCGCACCGATTGCGCCTCTCGACACCGTCCCCCCCACTGCCTGCGTCTGATTGACACTGCTGAGGCCAACGATCAACGCCGAAACGAGCATTAATTTTTTCATCATAAACACACCTCTACACTGCTACAGGATTTTGTATCTGAACATCAAACTACTGCATGTCCAGTATCCTGATTAGCATCTTCTTCTTGAGCTGCCTTGTCAACTTTTTGTGTTTTCCAACGATAGACGACATAAGCAATTGCTGCAATACCTATGACAATAGCATAAAACATGCGTCTTCTTTGGAGCAATTGCGGAGCAAGTCGTGCATACGCTTCATCTGTCAGCTCTTGCTGCATCTCTTCTGCTAGTGCTGTAGACAACGCTTTTTCTTGGTCAGAATGAGGCGAGGTTATTAGATAAATTTTTTGCTTTTTCCACAGCTCTTTAAGCACTAAGCGCGTATTGGCTTGTTTATGCGGTAATGTGTCTGACTTCTCTGCTGCAGCACAACGTAGTAACACTTCGAACAAAGTGCGAGTGTCCCCATCTTGTGCATTCAAATCAGCTTTAGTGGTACATAGTTGCTTAAGAATTACTGACACATTTTCTGGGTTTGCTTCCGCCACTTTGTGAACTATGGCAGCCCAATCATTTTTAGCTATATCTTCGCTAATATCCATACCATAATTAAGTCCTGTATAACCTAGCATCAGACCCACGCATGCAAGTATTTTTTTCATATTCATAACCTTCCCTTATTTAACCATAATAATACTAATTTTTTCACAAAAACCTCACATTGTCATATTGAAAGGATTATGTATCACTATACAACAGACCTATTTTATTGGCAAACGCCATATCAAGATTTCAATTAGAAAACATGCGCCCACTGGCGTATCCAAAAAAAATAGCTGGCATTATACCAGCTATTTCAGGTTCAAAATACCTATGAATCTTTTTTTAGCGATCATCCGGGTTAAGGTATTGATACAGGTAGGCGGAGGCTACCCCTGCAACCACGGGAGCTACCACATATGATAACAGGCTTTGCATATCTTGCATGACCGGAACGCCAATCAACGTCCCCTCCACCAAGGCGCCCAGGGATATAGCAGGGTTCATCACCCCCCCCATGCCCACCAGGGCCACGAAGGTAAATCCAATAACAAGGCCATGTACCATGCCTCCCCGGTACCGAGAGCCCATGGCAACCGTCAAAATGACCAGACAGAGTACCATGGTTAATAAGACCTCCATCCCAAATGCCACTGATGTTTGCGCAGGCGTTAAATCGCCACCCCACATAGTGCCCGTTACCAGATTATGCACCCAGAATGCGACACTCGCGCCCGCAAGCTGCAAGGCCATATAAATTGCCCCACGCTGTGCATCAATTTTGCCACGAACCAAAGCAGCGGTAGTCACTGCAGGATTGTAGTGTGCACCAGATATATGTATTCCTAGATAGATAAGAGCCATTAAGACAAGGCCTACGACCGTCGGCTCCCCTGAAAAGGCAATAAAAAAGGTCAGTAGAAAAGTACCCAGCAGTTCCATCACATACGCGCGCATCGGCAACTCCTTTGTGTAATGAGAATGAACGAAATTCTTCTGCTTTCCAGGCATAACACATTATATGATTAAGACAAGTTTTTTTGTGCGCCGTCGCGCAACACCCAGAACCTTTGGCTCGAAGGAAGAAAGCGACAAGAACCGCGCCGTAGCCTTGTGCGAAGGCGGGTCGCCCCCTGGCACCCCCCCATTTGACAGATTGCGTCCCCTCTGGCAAACTACAAACAGTAATTAAACACAGCAATGCTCTATGTGAAGGAAATATTATGAACCGCTTATCACTTTTCATTCTATATGTAATGATTCTGACCCCAGTCTATTCTTTTGGGATGCATCCCGAAAACCTACTACTAAACCGCGGTATACCAAACGCTCAACTGCCCGATATCACTGGTATCACTGCCTGCCAAGATATCCAATATAAACGTCCAGACGATGGCGAGATTTTCACTATTTTCGAATACTGTAATAGCTATTACGCATACCAAAAAGAAAAAGATCGTACGCATGTTTATAACAATTTAGAAAAAGGCAAAGACCCCTGCGCCAAGCTTTCTACAGAAACCTTTAATCGACTTCGTTCAATGAGTAAGCAATTAGCCGAATTACACGAACAAGTCGATACCCAAAAATCAGATATTTTGTCCTTTGGTAGAAGCTGGTTGAGTAAAACGGAAAAACAAAAATACCACACAGACTGTGGTGAAAAAATAAGGGACAAAATCAATGCAGTCACCATTGCATTCGTACAAGGTGATAGTGATGATGGCTTTACAGATGCGCTACAGTTTGAGAAGCAGTTAAATCAGATACACCAAGATATACTGGATAAAGTCCACGCCGCAAAATTAAAATTTTTCGGAGCAATCACGTGCGCAAGTGCCCTTCTTGGTCTTTTTGGTCTGTATAAATTATGCCAATGGTGGAATGCTACACCAGAAAACGCGGATACTGCCCTAGATGAAGATACGATTGCAGCACAAGAGAATGTACCAGCTTAAAAGCTACTAGCACTCAATTTGGGGGAAATATATGAATACACGGCATACATTACGCACCATAACTGCCGCAGGTCTTGCGGCTATCCTCCTTGCCTTGTGCATACCACTTGAGGCAAAAAGATCACGCTACAACAATCGCAAGAAAAAACCGACCAAGACCACCATCATTAAAGCAGTTGCTTCAACTGATACCCAGTCATTTGCCTATTATCAACAGAAGACCTACGAGTTTTTAAGACATTTAAATGCCAGAAATATTGATAACGTCAGTGTAGAAATTATGCCTCAATATGACCCACAGCATGGTAGCGCCGCCGGATACGCAAATGGTAGTGTTATACGATTAAATATGGAAAGTTTTAGACGTCAATCGCACGCACAAAATTTATTTACCTGCGCACACGAAGCAGCACACTATGCCTGCGGCCACACCTACATCCATCCACACACACCACGGCGCAGTTCATTTGTAATAGAACAAGAAGCAGATGAAACGGCTGCACGTATGCTGTGCACACACGGATATGCCTGGGTGGTAGAGGAATGTGTCAAACAACTACACCTGCATATACAGTATGGAAGCGATGCACATACCAGTGATGGCGTACACCCCACGTATGCGCAACAACATAATTATTTAAAAACCATAGTTGCAAGACATGTACATAATCATTTGTACCCGCAAGCAGAGCAGCCAAATGTTCCAAAACCTGAGACTCCAAGGCCTGCTATGCAGGAAAATAAAAAAAATCATTTCTCTGAGCAAGAGTTTTATATATATACTGCATTGTGCGCGAGCGTTTTAGTCATGTATTTGAAAAGTAAATGGTATTCTAACCCCGTTTGGTTCAGGACATAATATGCAAAAAACGAGTATCATTTTTGTTATTACATCGGTAATCACTGCGGTATGCCCTGCGCATGCCGCACACGATTTCGCCTACTATGAACACAAAACGCGCACCTTTCTCAATTACTATGGATGCACCACGCATGATACCGTCACCATACAACCAATCAAGGAGGCGGAAAAACGCAAGGACTGGATTATTAACGCATTCACCAATAGCACCGGTATCTATTTCAATATGGCAGCATTTGACCAAAAAAGCTGTGGCCTGAACCTGTTTATTTGCGCTCACGAAGCAGCACACTGGGCATTTCATGCAGAGTTTTCAAAAATTACCTACGAACTTGAACAAGATGCAGACATCAAGGCCGCAGAAATGCTCTGCGAACACGGCTACGCTTGGGTGGTACAAGAAAAAATAGAAGAATTGCACAATATCATAGAGGATAATGAGCAGCTGGCAGACAAAATCAACGAAGAAAAACCGCGCCCAACTATTAGAACGCGCCATCACTATTTAACTCATGTTTTAGAAAGTTATTTAGAAAAGCATCCAATGCAACGACGTATCTTGAATCTGTACAAAGGATGGGATACTGCACTACTGATTGGATCTCATACGGTACTTGGTGTATCCTGCTTTATAGCCGGCGTCAAATTGCGCACGCTGGGTATGTTTAAAAGTTTTACCGGATCAGAACTATGATAAAAAAATTACTGTTGCCAATGTGCATCATTGTTGGCTTCGGCACTATATCTTATTCTCACGCCAAAACTTTTATCTTGAAACATGATTTTTCCTACTACGAACAAAAAACTCGTGAATTGCTGCCAGTCCTTGGTATAAACGAAACTGACGTCACCTTTGCAGCCACGCACAAAGAAATATCGCCAGAACAGCGCATGAAAGAACCGAACACCATATTTTTAGACCTTAAAGCCCTGAACACACTACCCGACAGCATGGCATTTTTTGAATGCGCGGTCAGTGCACAGTTAACCAAACTTGACTGGAAAAAAATTAATGATTTGAAGCCGCAAGCATCAAGTGCGGCAGCACTATTAATTTCGCTATCTGTGGCGCTGCCTTGTTCCGTACCCATAATCTTAAGTATACAAGATGCCAAGTATATACACGCATCTCTTTGGGCACTTGGAGCTTGTATGGGTTGCACCTTCTGTTATCTTACATGGCGTTCAGACCAGAAAAAAGATGCCGCAGAAAAGCCTAAACAAATGGCGCATGAACTGATGCTACAAGAATTATGGCTCAGATTTGGTACTTTCTATACATTATTTAATCACCCAGAAACCACCCATATCGCCATTATGGGTATTCCCTCAATAGCCGTACACAAGTCAAAGGTTATACAATCTCTTGAAGGATTTAGCGCAATTCTTGGACTGACCATTATAAATGAATGGGAAAAACTGTTAATGCGCTTCCAGCACTGGGGAGAACTACATCCGCAAGAGTGGCAACACATACAGGAACAACTTGATGCTGAAAAGGCTGCCTGGGAACGTTTATTAAAACAACTTGAGGCTGCACAAGCGACACTTGATGTAAAGCATGGCAATGAGAAAACTGATGAACAAAATAGCAAGTAATCAATTCGACAAATAATCAAAAATCTGTATAATCAGACACTATAATTTAGTTCTATTTTTCATATTATACAGGTACCATTCCTATGAATTCTCCCCTTATTGAGGTTAAAAACCTCACCAAAACATATAAATCAAGTCGTCATACCGTTCACGCGCTGCAAGATGTCAGCTTTTCGATCAATAAGGGTGAAATTTTTGGTCTGTTGGGTGTCAATGGCGCTGGCAAAACAACCTTATCTTCGATTTTAGCTACGCTGCATCCGGCAACTTCTGGTGATGTGCTCTTTAATGGTACCTCAATTTATAAAGATCTCTTTACGTACCGCAAATCACTCGGCTTTTGCCCACAATATCAAAACCTTGATCCTTTTTTGACCGTGGAAGAAAATTTGATTTTTGCAGGCCGCTATTTTCTCATCTCAGAAGCTGTTATCAAGCAACGCGTAGCAGCCTTGATGTCTCAGCTTGAATTGACTCGGTATGCCACATTCAATATTGATCAGTTATCGGGCGGCAATAAGCAACGCGTGTTGATTGCCCGTGCCCTCATTCACAACCCTGCACTGGTATTACTTGACGAGCCAACGGTTGGCCTTGATCCTGATATTCGCAAAAAATTGTGGCAACAGATCGCGCAGTTGCGCTCTATGGGCATTTCAGTGGTACTTACCACACACTATCTTGATGAAGCTGAAGCACTATCCGATCGTGTGTGCATTTTGCACAAGGGTAAAGTATTACTGATCGAATCAGTAGCAGGATTGAGAGAACGGCATGGCAACGCGAAGCTTGAAGATGTGTTTTTGAATATCATGAAAGAACAGGAGCAGATAGGCGTATAATTTTTCCGCACCCTTCAACAAGTTCAGGGCGAGCGGAAAAAAATTCCGTGATATCAGTCAAAAATGGACAGAAAAAATATTGATTATAGCGTTATCTAAAATCACCAACACTATTATTATAATTAACAATATATCCCGTCGCTCGTCCTGAACTTGTTGAAGGATGGCGACACAAGACACAATGTATATGAAACCAGTTATTTATTCTCATATTTACGTCATGCGTGCCCTGTTGCACCGCGATTTGATGGCATTGCGCATCAAACTGCCTGGCCTACTGCTCGATAGTGGCATTTTATTGTGCATACAAGTGCTCAATTTTGGCTATTTTTATCCTTTTTTGGGCCTGCCAACTGCGTACATTGCGCCACTGTTTATCGGCACAGGCATCGTAGAATTCTTGTTTCAATCCGGGTTTGCATTTTCAGATGAGCTGGTAGAAAAAATTCCCCATAAACATACCACAATTATGGAATACCATCTCACGTTACCACTACCAAAATGGCTTTTATTTGCCGAATATCTTCTCTATTTCATGATAGAAAAAATACTCATTACCTTACCACTGATCGTTGGCGGTATCTACCTGCTGCGCGATCGTTTTGCGGATGCAACGGGCAGTTTCTGTATTTTTGCGCTCATGTATTTATTGGTGGTATTCTTTGTCGGCCTCTTTTTTATGGCCCTTGCATTTATGTATGAATATGACTGGTTTAAAGATAATGTCTGGTCGCGGCGACTGAGCTGGTTTTTTAATTTTAGTGCCATCTACCTGTTGTGGCATGTCGTGAACGGTATATCGCCTTTTTTTGGTACCATTCTATTGTGTAATCCCTTTACCCATGCCGCTGAAGGATTGCGCTCAGCACTGCTGGGCGGCCCGCTCTATCTACCATTATCAATGACTATACCAGTACTATGTGTCGCAAGCCTGATGTGTATGAAATTATTGGCGCGTGCCATTATTAACCGCCTCGATCCCGTGTAACGGAAGGTTCTCTATGTTTATGTTTGCAACATTATCCATTTTCGCTCAACTTATGCGCCGCGAGGCATATATTTACCGGCACCGCATACCACGCTATTGTATAAATTATCTCCTTATTTATCCTTCTTTGTACAGTATCTGTTTTGGCTACTTGCAAGCACAATGTTATTTTGGATCTCAGGCAAGCAAAACAGGCACTCTATCATTTGCAGGCGTCGGTCTTATCATGATGATGATCACTGCCTATCGCTCGACCTTCGATCTATTTCATGATTTGTTGGATTATAAAAATGTCACCTATCGCCTTACCCTGTTAAACCCCAAATTAATATTGCTGCAGCACATACTGTTCGGGTGGTTACTCAGCTTTATCCTCATGCTACCTTTTTATCCGCTGGCCTCAGTTTTGGCAGGACATATATTTGACACCAGCAACGCCGACTGGCTATCGCTGGTTCTACTGCTTGCCGTTGGATGTCTGTGCTGCGTCAGTTATCATCTACTTGCAGCCATTATACTCACCAGACCTGAACACCTTTCTACGTTCTGGTTCCGCGGTAATTTTGTCATGTTGGTATTTGGCGGGGCCTGGATTCCCCATTATGTTATACAGCTCGTTGCCCCTCCCATTGGCTATCTGAGCTATGTACTACCTATCACCTACATCTCAGATGGGCTACGCCAGGCAATTATTGGTGGCACTCAATTTATGCCAATCAGCATATGTATTCCAATATTGTTGTCATACAGTGTCTTGTTCATAGGCGGATGTTGGTATATGTTTAAACAAAGACTCGATCACCTGTAAAGAGAAAATATCTATGACTATGCTCAATTCATTCTACATTTTTAGAGCACTGATTATACGCGATATATACGTATTGCGACACAACATCGTGAATAAAATAATCGATGCCTGCATACGCCTGCCCATTGAAGTGCTCAATTTCGGTTATTTTTTCCCGCTGCTCGGCATGCCGCAACAGCTCATTGCTCCACTGTATCTTGGTATGGGATTTACCTTATTTCTATTATTTACTGGATACTCTTTTTCAACCACCATTATGCGTTTAATTACACCAGGAAATCCCACTATTTTAGACTATGAACTTACCTTACCCATTCCCAAAACGTTGATTTTTGGCAAATATATACTCAGTTACATGATAGAAGCATCTATAGTAAACCTACCACTCATTAGTATAGGTATATGGATTTTGCGCGATAATTTCAGTGCAATCGAAGGTAGCTGGATTACCTTTTATGGCACACTTTTTTTTACGCTCATATTTAGCGGACTCTTTTTTATGCTACTGCCCTTACATTATTCACAGCCATTTTTCTGGAATAACATTTGGCCCCGCAGGCTCAGTTGGTTACTTAATTTTGGCGCTCTTTTTTACACCTGGAAAGCTGCCTATGCATTAAACCGCTATCTGGCCATTGCGATGCTTTTGAACCCATTTACCTACATTGCAGAAGGATTGCGCAGCGCACTGTTGGGTGGCCCCGATTACATACCGCTGCACATCTGCTTAATCATGTTAAGTATAAGCATTGTCTGTTGCATCATTGCCCTGCAACGGAGTATAAAAAAACGGCTAGATCCGGTGTAACTAAAAGGATTGACATGTTGAGAGATACTGCACGCATTTTTTTTCATTGTATGCATCGTGAACTATGCGTCTACAAACCGCAGCTGACAAAGCTACTGATTAACAACACCCTCTTATTACCTATTATTTTGACACTATCCGTGGCCTACTTGCAGGCTCGTTCTTTCTTTGGTGATGATGCACGCACCATGAGTACCCTCATCTTTGCTGGCAATATCATTATTCCACTCATGACTACCGCTTTTACGATCATGTTTAATCTTTTTTTCGATTTACAAGGACCCAAGTATATTACCTATCAAATGACAATCCTCAGTCCTAAGCTGGTACTATTACAGCGACTATTATTTGGGTGGCTTTTAGCATTCACACTGACGCTCCCCTTTTATCCGGTTGGCAAGCTATTACTACGCACGCACTTAAATACCGCGCATACCAACTGGCCCGCAGTATTTGCTATGGTACTCACAAGTACGCTCTTTTGCACCAGTTACCACCTACTAGCCGCCATCTATATTACCAGAGCCTCTAGTATCAACACGTTCTGGGCACGCATAAATGGCCCCATGTTGTCTCTGGGTGGTCTCTTTATTCCCCTATTTACCATGCAACAATTTTCTGCTCTGTTTGGCACGCTTATATACCTCAATCCTGCCATTTATATTACCGACGGCCTCCGCCAGGCCATTATTGGCGGCAATCAATTTTTACCGCTCTGGCTTTGCATGAGTGTATTGACCGGATGTAGCGTTGTCTGTTTTGTGCTCAGTTTAATGGTTTTTAAAAAACGACTCGATCATATTTGATAGGTTTCTAAAAAAACTAGTATGTTATTATGACCTCACACACGACAATGTGATTGTCATTTTATTGATATACGCAAAGAATATACAAGAAGATATACCTGCGCAAGACAAAAAGGACTTTAAAGAAATGGTAAATGATATAAAGGGGAAATATCATGGCTAAAAGTAAAAGTACTAAGGGCACGAGAAAATTTTCTAGGGACTTGAGAAAAAGTCTGGAAGAAGCATTGGCGTGGAGACAAGGAAAGCTTGAGCTCAGAACGTCGGTTATAGAAATACCTGATCCGCCTGCTGAATATACAACCGGAACAGATCAAAAAAATCCGTGAGGTAAATGACTACTCGCAAAGCATCTTTGCCAAAATTCTCAATGTAAGTGTAAAAACAGTACAATCCTGGGAATCAGGACAACGCGTACCAAGCCATGCCGCCCTCAGGCTGCTTGAGATCGTAGATAAGGGCTTCTACCGATCACAGATAGTGCATAGCGTGCGTAAATAAGGACCAAACACTTCATCCACCTCATCTGATTAATCGTATTCCAGAGACGCGTGCAATCCAAGTTCTTGACTTTGGCCTCCTTACTACCACAACAGCTCCTGCAATTAATTCAAATAGAATTGTCATATAAATGCATATTGTAAATATAACCTAATATATTACCATACCATTTTACAAAAAATCATAATGAGATACTCTAGGATAAGTTAAGATAATCAAAATTAATGGAGATCACTTATGAATATTCTGAGAATTCGCGTCTTATTACTCTCATTCGCCATTTTTGCCCTGTCTCATGGATCTACACATCCAGCCTCTTTCGTGTACAAAATATGTGATACCCTAGGCTATATGACCGATTGGTTCATCACCAAAGGTGATTTAAGTATCCCTAATCAAAAAATATTTACAGAGGTGGCTACCAAGCTTGGTATACAAGATCGTAACATTAAGCCTAAAAATTCTGGCCTATTGTTGCGTCTAGCATGGGGCTATAATAATGCATTGGCAATGGCACAAACCAATAGAGTCTATTTTAATGACACCGAGCTGAATAAGTTATCTGATGAAGAAAAACGATTTTTGATGGCACACGAACTTACGCATCATCACCAACACCACATCTGGAAAATCATCGCTACAAGCTTGGTGGTGGATAAATTATTACGACCTCGCATGGCACATACTATCAAAGATATGAACAGCATACCTCCTTTTATAAAAAACTATTTAACTTATGGATATGGTTGGCGTATAAACTCTATACTCTTATTTACTCTATGGGGCTTACTACAGGCCCAGTGCAGCCAAATCCATGAAATAGAGGCAGATACCAATGCTATTATTCTTGCTGGAGCTGACCCAGAGGCAGGTGTTAGATTATTACATACCCTGTATTATCCCGATGCTACTGATTGGCCACTATATGCAAAAGTGGGAGCTTTCTTGCAAAGAATAACTCTTCCCATTTTTGTCCTACCAGTAATTAAGCAACACGTACCTCACTTGGCCTCATATGAAGAGCGTATTGCGCATTTAAGAGGCCTTAAAAACAATGCGTCTCATACACATATCGGTAAGTGTTGCACGATTTAAAGATCAATCAATGCATATTTCATGATTATATCATAGCCGTATTGCATGGAGTGTATGCTGAGAACCACGCTACGCATTGACGTATCATATCTGATTTATGAAACAGCAAGATATTGGTTTTAATACACTGGTAAAACGATTGGATTCTACGCCAGCACATGTAGCAAAAATACAAAAAGGTGAAGCAAATCTTACCATGTCCAGCATCGCGCATATCCTAGCGTTAATTGGTAAAGAACCACAAAATGTATTCCGACGAAAAAAATGAAGCGCTCACCGGCTTAAAAGCCGGTGTATCACGCGAAATTACGCCAGAGCACAACCCGCCTTCGCACGCTGCGCTACGGCGTGGTTCTTGTCGCTTCCATCCCCGAGCTAAAAGCTCTGGGTTTTCCGCGACGGCGAATAAAAAATATGCTTTAAAATAAGGAACATCCGGTGCATAGACAGTCATTGCTTACCCTACTTGCTCAATACCAACCCACAAACCCAGAAGAGCTGCTCTTTAAAACCCGCATCCAACGGTTTATGTCCGATCATCCAGACTGTTTTGAGCGCACGCTCGCCATAGGACACATCACCGCCTCATGTTGGTTACTCAGCGCTGATGCATCACACGCATTACTTACCCATCACGCCAAGCTCAATGCGTGGTTTCAGCTGGGCGGCCACTGTGATGGCAACCCAGACGTATTAGCCGTTGCTCTACGCGAAGCACAAGAAGAATCAGGAATGAACGCTATCGAACCGATTTTGCATGGCATATTTGATCTGGATATACACACCATTCCCGCAAATAGTCGCGAACAAGCCCATGATCACTATGACATCCGTTTTTTACTCAAAGTTACCAGTGATGAGCAGCCTCGGCCATCGCATGAATCAAAAGCGCTGCGCTGGATTAGCAAAAATAAGGCCGACTTGCCTACCCATACCCCTTCAATACTGCGTATGTTTGGCAAATGGGCCCAATCAAGCACGGCCAGTTCTTGCGATGCACTACAGCGGTGTTATACTAGGTGATCATGAGGTTTTTTAATGGTTTTAAGAGGTGCACATGGGCAAAGTCATTATTTTTTATAAATACGTGCATATTGAGTATCCAAAACAGGTTCTAAAATGGCAAAAAAAGATATGCCAAGAACTGGGACTCAAGGGGCGTATATTTCTTGCCCATGAAGGCATTAATGGTACACTCGGCGGACCAACCGAACACATAGAACGGTATAAGAAAATTATGTCAGAACACCCCCTGTTTGGTGGTATCGATTATAAAGAGAGCCCAGGAAACGCCGATTTTTTCCCCAGACTTTATGTGGTGGTACGCACTGAGATCGTACACCTAGGTATATCGCCGCAAACACTCACTGCTGCGCAGGGTGGCGTACACCTCAAACCTGACCAAGTACATGCCCTGATCGAACGCAAACCCGATAATTTAGTGATTCTTGATATGCGCAATGATTATGAATCACGCATCGGAAAATTTGAGGGTGCTATCACCCCACCTATTGAAAATTTTAGAGAGCTGCCGGCATACATTGATCAACATCTTGATCAATTCAAAGATAAACAGGTACTTGCCTATTGCACGGGTGGCATACGGTGCGAACGCGCCACCGCTTACCTTAAACAAAAGCAAGTAACCCAAGAAGTCTACCAAATAGAGGGTGGCATTCAACGGTATGTAGAACAGTATCCGGATGGCTATTTCAGGGGTAAAAATTACGTCTTTGATGACCGTATTGCCGTCAAAATAACTGATGATATTTTAACACAGTGTGACCTGTGCCCCACCGCCTGTGATGAGTATACCAATTGCATGAATGCTGAATGCAATGCCCATTACATTGCCTGCGCGCAATGCAGGCAGCAGTATGCCAATTGCTGCAGTCAACGCTGCACAGACCTGGTGATTTCAAAGCAGGTCAAAATGCGTCCTGAGCGACCCAAAATAGATCCTGCATTTTGTACCATTACCAAGCAATAGTATGACACTCAATATACAACAAAACGTCCCTTTAAAAGATAAAAACTGGTTTGCCACGGGTGGCAGTGCACGCTTTTTTTGCGAGCCGACTACCGCACTCGAATTTCAACAGGCATTGTCATATGCACATGAACATGCATTACCTCTCTTTGTTTTGGGTCAAGGAGCCAATATTTTAATTAGTGATGAGGGCTTTGATGGGCTGGTAATTAGGCCCATGCTGAAAGAAATAGAAGTTCTGCCACAAAATACTCATGTCTTGGTCCGTGCCGGCGCTGGCGTCACCATGCACGATCTGATTGCATATTGCCTTGATAATCAAATTATAGGCCTTGAAGAATTCAGCGGTATCCCAGGGACCGTGGGCGGATCAGTATATATAAATCTTCACTACTTTGAATTTTTACTTGAACAATTTCTCGTGAGTGCCCACATAATCAATAAAAAAACGGGTGAAATTACGATCGTAAATCCCGACTGGTTTCATTTTGGCTACGATCATTCTCGGCTGCATGATCACGAGCATTTTTTGATTGATGCCACCTTTAAACTCACACACACTGACCCTTTAGGCACCATGTATGCACGAGGCCGGCGCGCAGAAATCATCAGACACCGCATCAGACGTTATCCAGCCACGCATACCTGCGGCAGTTTTTTCCGCAACTTTCACGATCATGAAGTCACCTTGGTCAGTAATGGCAAAAAAATGATCTACGCTGCCTACTACTTAGATAAAATTGGCGTGAAAGGCCACCTACACGTTGGCGATGCGATCGTTTCATATCAGCATGCCAATATGCTGGTCAATAGAGGCAATGCTACCAGTACTGATATCATTACGCTTGCACGTACCATGCAAGAATTGGTACGCCAACAATTTGGGATTATCCCACAACCGGAATGCCAATTGATTGGCTTTAAAGAATGGCCACTGCTGTAATGTATTATAATGAACTGATTTTTATATGCCATATAATCATCGTTAGCCTAAGCACTCTCGTTGCATTACGCCTTGGCGCCCATGCACTCGTTGCCTTTATATGCCTACAATGCGTACTGGCTAACCTGTTTGTCACCAAACAGATCACTCTCTTGGGCTTGACTGCCACGGCCGCCGATGCGTTTACCATCGGTGCAGTGCTTGGTCTGAACTTATTACAAGAATATTATGGGGCCGCTATTGCCCGGCGCGCCATTTGGATTAACTTTTTTTTATTGCTGTTTTATGCACTTATCGGGTACATTCATCTTTCCTATCTACCCAGCAACGCTGACACCATGCACCCCCATTTTATGGCCATCCTTAGTGTTATGCCGCGCATTGTCATTGCCTCATTTACCGTCTATTTGATAGCACAATATTGCGATTATCTGCTCTATGGCTTTCTAAAAAGGATACTACATAACCGCCTATTGGTGGCGCGCAATTATGCGTCTATTATGATTACGCAGCTGCTTGATACGGTGTTATTCAGCTTTTTGGGCCTCTATGGCCTGGTAGACAATATCTGGCATATTATTATCGTCAGCTACACGGTAAAGCTCTGCGCTATTGTGATAGCAACACCCTTTATTGCATTATCAAAGCTGACATGTGCTGCGTCGCGCAAGCAGCTGCCCTTGTAGGTAATGCCAAATAACCAAGACTCCGCTTGAAAAAGGTCAATATATCTAGCGCATAGAGGGGCGATGCAGCAAGATCACGCTCCTGCTTGATGCGCAAAAATTCATCCCATTCATTGCCTGTTTTACCCACCATCAACTTCAAGCCTAAAATGCATTTGCCAATAAACCACATCCGATTCTGTGCATTCTGTATTTGCTCACGTAGGACAGCTCTCTTCAGATCCTCGGTAACTCTTGGACACTCCCAATGTTTTTCTTTATAACCAAAAACTTTCAATTGTGCGTTCACATGCTTTATATGAGCACCACCCATAGCAACAATAACAAACTTCTTATTTGAATTGCGTATAGCCTCTAATGCTCTACAATCTAATAGAGTACATTCTAAAGGATCAGTCCCATCAGAACCATTCAGCAGACCATAAATAATCATAGCTTTCACACATAGCGTTGTGTCAGCCATATAATTTTTAGATTCTAGATATTCTTTGACCTCATTTCTCGTCTTTTTGAGCAGTAATCCTTCGGGACTATTATCATTAATAAAAAGAATATTTGAAAGTCTAAATTCCACATTATTTACCTTTATGCCAGATTCATAGCCAATACCTTCCATTCTGTACATCATTTCATCCGTATGCGAAAGTGGTAATGGTTTATGCTTCTCATTTTTTACAGATTCTTCTTTCAACTTTGCAAAAAAGGACGATGCTATCTCTTTGAGCCTTGCATCTTGATTATAGTTATATGCGATCCCCTTACTCCCCTCAATTATTAGTTCAACTTCATGTGATTCGAATAGTGACAAAACGCCCCTGAATTGTTGTGACTGAGCAAATAAAATATCAACATAAGAAGCAAAATCAGTATTATTAGTAAATCCCTCTAAAAGCTGTTTTCTAATATTAGTACCATGGGTATCTGATAGTAGAAAGACATACTGCATCGTGCCATCCGCATGCTCAAGGATTAATACACGCCCAGCGTCAATTGTCCCGTATATGGGCTGAAAAAGGCCCAAGGCCATCACCAAAATGCTGATTAGGCTCCGTATATTCATAAACCACCTAATTATTAAAATTTGTAAAATAACTAAAAAAATAGAATACTAATAATCAAAATGCCCTAAAAATAGGTAATCTACAAGAAAATGTCATCCTTTCGTTTCGAGATCATACATCAATCCCGTAAATCCCGGGCCCGCGTAGGCCGTATCCATACGCCGCATGGCATCATCGATACGCCCAATTTTGTGGCCGTGGGTACCAATGCCACCCTCAAGGCACTCGATACGGTCATGGCTGATAGCCTTGGCCTGCAGCTTATGTTTTGCAATACCTACCATTTGATGCTTCAACCAGGTAGCCACGTGATAAAAAACGCCGGAGGACTCCATCAATTTATGCACCGAAAAATGCCTCTCATTACCGACTCGGGTGGTTTTCAGGTTTTTAGCCTCATGTATGGCGGCGTGGAAAGCGAACTAAAAAGTAGCGGGCAGAAGAAACATGACAATGCGGTGCTCAAGATTGATGAAGAGGGGGTCATTTTTAGGTCATATCGCAACGGAGACAAAATTTTATTAACTCCCGAGACATCAGTGGAGGCACAAAAAAATCTTGGCGCTGACATCATAATTCCACTCGATGAGCTGCCGCCCTATCATATCGATGCAAAATCCCTGATTAATTCCCTGCACCGTACCCATCGGTGGGAAAAACGTTCACTCGATACTCATTTGGCCAATGTGAATAACCAGGCGATGTACGCGGTGGTGCATGGTGGCATAGATAAAACATTACGAACCATGAGTTGCCAGTATTTGGGCGCGTTGCCCTTTGATGGCTATGCCATTGGCGGATCGCTCGGCAAAACGAGGCAACAGATGGTAGAAATGCTCAGCTACACGGTTCCACTGCTACCGCAAAACAAGCCCACTCATTTGCTTGGCATTGGCGACACTGCCTCCATTGCGCCATCTTTAGCACAGGGCATTGATACCCTTGATAGTTCCCATCCGACCAAATGCGCACGTCACGGGCTTCTGTTTACCTTCAACGGAAATATCAAGATTTTAAATAGCGGTAATAAAGAGTTATTCCGCCCTATCGATGACCGCTGTACGTGCTTTACCTGCCAGCATTATACAATTGCCTATATACATCACCTGTTTAAGGCCCGAGAAGTAGCTGCACACACACTTGCTTCCATCCATAATCTGCACTTTATGGTGCAGCTGATGGCTCACTATCGCACACTGATACTAAATAATGAATTATAAATCTCAAGCTATGGTTTACCTATGAAAATAATAGAATCTCGCCAAAATCCAAAAGTTAAAGGTATTGTCGCACTCCATGAGCGCAAAAGTCGTATAGCGCGTAAGCTCTATATAGCACAAGGGCTACGCACCTGTACCACACTACTCAAGTCAGGACAAAAGCTTAAAAATTTCTACGTCACATACCGTATGCTTGATCATGCACGCGATCTTGTTGACGAAAAGCTCATTACCGTTGTTACCGATGAGGTTATGGAAAAAATAAGCACCACCGAAAACCCTAGCGGCATGCTTGGGGTATTTGTATTACCTGAACAAACTGCAACGCATGATCTGACAAGTGGTATAGTCCTTGCCCGCGTCACTGATCCGGGCAACATGGGCACCCTGATCCGCTCGTGTGCAGCAATGGGTCATACAACCGTAGTCATCGTTGAAGGCGCCGACGCATGGAGCCCAAAAGTAGTACAGGCATCGGCCGGTACTTTAGGTATGGTACATATCATAAATATAAGTTGGCCAGAGCTACTCGCCATTAAAAAAGATACAAAGCTTTGTGCCTTGATTGTCAGTGGCGGCAAAAAACCAACAGAACTAGATCTGACTGCAACATTATTCGTCGTCGGCAATGAAGCGCAGGGAATTCCTGCGCAGTGGATAACAGATTGTGATACCACGTTAACGCTACCAATGCCCGGCAATGCTGAAAGCTTAAATGCCGCTATTGCCGGCTCTATAGCGCTCTACTTGGGCTGCATTCAGAAATAGGCAATGTCGCAAGGTCGAGTTGTGCTTCTTCCTCTTGATTTTTAACCGCATTCTGCGTATCTGCTACACAGAATGTGTCGTATATTTTTTTTGCAATCACACACGCCAATCCGATACCTGCGACTGTTGCCATAATGGGCAATACTGCTTTGCGTTGCATAGTGGCCGGCACTGGCAGCTGCTGTGGTACCTGCGTATTATCAGCTGGGAATGGATCAGTTTTGAATATTTCCCCAAATTGTGTACTTTGCAGATCATCTTCTATAGGCGCATTACGTCGTGGTACGCGTGGGAGCACTGCATGAGCTGCAGCACTTCTTGCTCGCTTTGCGACAGCAGGTACAGGCTCGGCTGTCCTGATACCGTATTCTGATAATTCTTTAACTTCATCGCCCTCTTGCGCCCTGATGGGTTTCGCGTCATTAAGCACAATAACATCTTCTTCAGCTTTTTCATCGTTTTTCTCAGATTCGCCAGCGTCTGCGAGTGCTCGATCAGGCATCGTGCTTGGCGTTACTACAGGAGCTACAGGAGCAGTGGCGTGTGGCGCACTAGAAGGCGTTGTTGCTGCAGCAGATACAGTCAGCGCTTGTTCAACTTCATCAACCCACACCCAACTTTTTGTTAACTGCGCACGTAATGTATTTGGCACCGCACTCTCTGGTAGCATCGGCGGTATATCCGGTGCATCCACCACCACCCAGCTGTTTATTAACTGCTTGTCGGATAATTGTTGCTTACAACCTTGTAATATTTCTATTGATTTGGCAAAGCGAGCAGGCACAGGGCGCTTTCGTTCATGAAACTCTTGCTGTAACTCTAGCTTCGGTTTTAATAGACCATTCACTTTGTTATACGCCTGAACGAGCGTTGCCTTATCAAATGCACAGGTATTCAATAACAGCGCAAGATTTTTTGCATAGGTATCATCTACGTGAGCATCAAGCACAGAAAGCAACAAGCTCCTATTTTCATGATCTTTTTTATAATAGGGTAATAACATAGCCACCATATCCGCATCACCAGCACGTAATGCATAATCCAACGCAGTCAGTCCCGATCTATTACGCGCATAGACATCAACACCTTGCTGCAAGCAATATTCTACTATTTCAATAGGTGATTTCACTTGGACAGTATAATGTAGTACTGTATCTCTCGTCACCGGTTGAGGTGCATTAATCTGAGCACCGCGCTCAACGAGTAGTTTTATAACGTCTATATTTTTACTATACAACGCATCAAACAGCCATTCATTACGTAGTAATGGAAGCTTTTTTTGATACATTGTGTCCAGCACAAAATTTAACCATGCTAGATTACCCAAGCGGCACGCGCGTTGTGTCATAGCAGGAAGCAATACAACTCCATCTTGCCCAGCATAGGCATAGGGCACCTTACCTTTTTTATCCTTAATCAATGGATCTGCTCCACGAGCTAGTAATGCGTGAATATTGTTACCCCCCTTTACTACAGCATAATGCAAGCATGTTTTGCCCTCTGCATCCTGGCAATCAAGATTAGGCATGGTGTAGTGGTATCCCTGTGACTCGCTATCATCTTTTATGGCAAAGAAGTGGTCAAGATCTTTCCCGGCCTTCACGGCATCTATGCATGCTTTATCCACCTTTTGCTGGAATGCAGCAATCTCAGAGGGGGTGTGTGGACGTTCTTCATCCATCCCCGATGCCAGCTGACCGATCGATACGGCCAGCAGTATGATCACATATTGCAGGTACACTTTCACGACAACCTCCATAATATTTCTATATGAAATTTTAATAGGATATAACCCTCATTAACAACGCCTTCATTCGTTCTTATTAGTCAATATTAGAATAGCAGATAACCCTGCCCTGCACAAGCCCCCCGACTCCTGCGATTGTCTACAAAAAACGAACCGTTGCCCAGATTCTTGTGCGAGGTCAACGACATTGCTTATAGTAGTAAGTGTGGCCATTTTTACGTGTCATGTTCAAGTGAGGGGTTATGAATACTCGTGTACGGTTCACAGGTCTTATTTCCGGTCTTCTTAGTATCTCAATTTTCATCATATCGGCCGGATCTGGTCCAGAAGATGCTCTCGACTTGGCAATGCGCCAGCGGTTTGCCAAGGTTACGCCTACCCTACACAACATTGATCTTTTATGGCATAGACTGTCCTATGAAGATCGCCTGGCATTGCAAGGGAACCCATCGGCTATTACTGACGATCAATTCAAGCAAATGGCACGTAGATTATATCTGAAGGTAATGCCATTTGCGTACCGTGCCCTGTATCACATTCAAACGCTGAAAAAAGGAGCTTGGCCATATTGGTCTTCGGCCAAGCAGCCACTGCCATTAACTGATCTGAAATTAGATACCCTTAATCCACGAGAAGTATTTGCAAAGCTCATGACGGTTGATGTCATACCATTGTCTGTACCCTCTATAGAGATTAATACAAATAATGGTCAAAAAATTAAAGTACCTAAGGTAATTTTAGGTTCATTACCTCTAATTAATGACATAATAACCGATTTGCCAGATGCAAATACACCAGTACCATTCCTCTTTGAAACTGCCATAATCCAGAAACTGGTTCTTGCTACCTGGAAAATTCATGAGTTACTGACCAGTATGCATCGTTATACACAGCAAAAATATAATGTGAAAAAAGAATATACCCCCAATGATATTGCCCTCACCGTCAGATGCATAGTAAAACCCTTATTTAAGGAGCTATCGATTACTCGTTTTGCCAACACAATCGAAGCAGCAAATTATATACGAGTACCCTATTTGATAGAGGCGCTATGTGCAGAATGGGTAATGCTCAGATTTAGCTCCTGGTACGATAAGTCAAGCATTTCTTCCAATGTTCGAGATACGTACATAAAAATATATAGGGCTCGAGTACAACAGGGTATTAACTATATATTTAGTATGGCAGACTTTGCATTATTACATGGCAGTGGCGCTCAAATACCTGAATGGAACAACTATTTTTCTTTCTTACTCATTAATAATATGCGGGATCTTTTTAAAGTTTCCCCTTTTATGCAACTGTCTTCCTCTGATATTGGTATATTACATAGCATGACTGGTACTGAATTTTTATCTATTTCCTTTAATACTGGTAACATTCGTGATTTTTCACTCTACACATGGTCTACAAAAATGAGCCAATCAAAACGAAATAAAATTATGAATTATCTGGCAGAACAAGATCAAATAAGTGTACACATACTAGCACCCTATAGTTTTTTGGGGCTTACAAATATAAAACGCTTAAACATTAATAACTGTGGCATTCGCTCAATAGATAAATCTGCGTTTGCGGGCCTTGCGAACCTGACCGAGCTAGGGATGTTGAATCGCACATTCAAAGTGAGTGAATTCAATGATGTCGAGTTTGATAATCTTATTCCTGATGCACAGTGTGAACAGATAAAAACTGAGCTTGGACCACGGGTAAAAGTATATTGTGGAAACTTGTAGGCAGATAAAAAGTTCCGGCAATACTACTTTGCCTTAAAAAAATGATACGCTACACTTATGTATTATGAGCATTATTATGGATCTTCCTATGACACCCCGACAACAGCAATTTTTTGCAGCACTTCCTCCATCCTGGAAAAAACCCTTAAAACCTATATGTGAAAGCTCGCAGATCGACGCATTGGTACAATTCCTTCAAGCACGAGAAGCTGCTGGCGCCATTATATATCCCCAAAAGCAGAATATGTTTGCTGCATTACGCGCCACACCATTTGATGAGGTGCGTGTGGTCATTGTAGGGCAAGACCCCTACCATGGACCTGGCCAAGCACACGGACTCAGCTTTAGTGTCCCGCCAGGTGTCGCCCAACCGCCATCTTTACGCAACATTTTTAAAGAGCTTTATACTGATATTGGTATGCCGATGCCCCATACGGGTACCTTAACGAGCTGGACACGGCAAGGCGTGTTATTGCTGAATGCAATTTTAAGTGTAGAAAACAATAGTCCTGCAAGCCATGCAGGCAAAGGATGGGAATTATTTACTGATGCTCTTATTGCCGCACTCATTGAACGTAAGCGTCCAATAGTCTTTATGCTCTGGGGCTCTTATGCGCAAAAAAAAGTGGCTCATCTGCAATTGCATATTGACCCGTCTTATCATTTGGTCTTAAAAGCAGCACATCCATCGCCATTTTCTGTAACGGGATTTTTAGGGTGCCGCCATTTTTCACAGGCGAATACACTTCTTAGGGCACATCATCTGCCAGAAATTGATTGGATGATTAAATAGGGCCTATAGAGTTCCCGATCTCCCGCTGTCTGCCACCAATTATATCCGTTTCTTGAGACCTGGTTACTCCATAGCACGCCCCCAATTTCATGTTATTCTTTACCTATTGAAGCAAGTCTGCGTGCTCGATCTGCAATTTTCATCAGGAATGACCGCTGAAAATTATTAATAACTTCAAAGTTATTACGATTCAGCTGCGATACTGCATGAAAGACGGTATTGTTCTCGTTATTTATCGTAGTAATATCATTGGGAGTAAGCGGTGTTGTCAAAAAGACCCCTGTAGGATTTACAGGCACATTCTCTTGCTTGACAACCGTAAACAAATTTTTAGTACTACCCGAGGTATATATACCAAGTGCAGCCAAGGCAGTGAGTGTCATAGCTCCATATCCTAATAGCTGGCTAAAATACGCACTCCACAGATTCATAGCAGTATTATTTCTAGCAAAACTCACTACACCCTTCGCCACTTCTTTTGCAATGTCAGCTGCCTTATCACGTAATGGTGCGAGCAACTCAGGATTAAGGTTTTTAACCATATCAAGGGCCTCTGGGCGTACCAAGGCAGCCAATTCGTTGCTCTTATCACGGTAATCCGCAAAGGATTGCTTCCATCGCAGGATTGTATCTTCCGAGGATAATTTGAGGCCCTCTGAAGGATTTCGTACACCTATCAAAGAATCATATTTTTGACGTAATGGTTCATATACAGATTGTTTCAATTGCTGGTATATACCAGGGTTTTCTGGCGTTTGAGGAGCATTCATCACACCGTTCCAATAGTCATATTTTTGACGAAGAGGTTCAATTTCAGCACTATATTTCTCTTCTACGAGCTTTTGTTGATATTCATGTATTTTACCTTGTACAGCTCGATTATCCCTCAATAATGATTCATACTCTTGAGTATATGATTTCTGGTACTCTATATCATGCAGCGCATTATAATTTGGCCCATTTTGCCATATGATAGAAGTCGTAGGGGTAATAAAGTAATTGTACAGCATGAGCATGGCCAGAATCGTTGTACTACCAAGACTTACAGCGAGTTCTGCCCGCAAAACATCAGAATAAAAGATAGTCGGATGCTCAACGGTTTTTTCCGGCGAAATAATGTCACCAAGTGCAGACCTAATTTCGGCTTCTAGTACTATCGGTTTTGGTAATTGCTCCTGAATTGATTGTATACGATGAGTAATAAGTTTTTGGCTATCAGCCAGATCATTGGTAAAATAATCACTATATTGCCAACAATATTCCGATGTTTGATCAGAGTCCCAGGTGATCATGATGAGCTTGTTATTAGCATAATTCCATTTCAATCGTGGCCATATGGTAATGTCTTCTTTTTTTGCTACATTGTCGATACGTGTTTTTGCAGCATTTTTCTCTATATCCTTGAGCCGATCATCGGGTCTAAATAACAGTGATTCAATCTTGCGATTTTTTAATAGAGCTTCGATACGTTTTTCATGATCTTTTACATTGTTAAGGTGCACAATAATAATTTCATTTTTGGAGCCCGAAAAATCGGCTATGTCTGTAAGTGCTTTTTGCAAGGTGATGCCCGTGTTTGCAATCGATAACAAGTTATTATTGATAGCCAGGGGAAATATAAAACCACGTATCCCGGTATTTAAACCGGTAGTAATATTTACTTGCGGATTCGGTGTTGTGTAATCAATACCTACAAAATGATACATATTAAAATGGGGCGAAAAATATGAATATGATTCACGTGGAGCATAGAAGGTATACTTTTGTGGTTTCTTGGGAGCTGCTGCAAAATAACGTGTACACAGATTTTTTATTCTGCTTGTCAGGCCGGCCATCATGGGACTGGTAACACCAACATGAGTACCAAAAATAAGGACAACCAAAATGTTATATAGACGCACCTTCATCCCCCCCCATTAAGCATATTACAATTTGAATATATCAAACGAGAGAGGGATGGAACAAGATTAAGTTAAAAAAAGCTTATTAGGGCCCAGGGAAAACTGGGAATACACAGCCCTATTTTGAAAGTCGCAATAATATATTCAGCAGCCACACATATCCAAACATCCACATTTTTCAGCGGTATAAAGCGCAATAACGGTTACTACTGCACATGCAAACATCATCCACGGTACGCCGTAATACAGGGCTTCTACCGGCCAGCCAGCTACAAGAGCAAAACTGAGAATCTGGTGTGAGCCCGAAACGATAAGTCCGTACACCGCCCCTGAAACGAATGCCCATTGGTAGCTGCCCCTACTGTATGGTAATGCATACCAGATCATGCCTTTTACAACTAAGACCCACGCTAATAAAATCAGCAGATGAGGATTTGAAAATATTTTGAAATAGGTGCCAAGTTTAATATCAGAAGCATTAAGAACATCAGCAAATTTTTCTAAGTACCAATCTCTCATAAGAAAGCTGAACCAAGCAACATTCAATGCCACATACGCGATATACGACACTACAAATAGTTGAATGGTATGCCAATTAAACCGATACAGCATGAGTACTCCTTTTTTGAGTGGATAAAAATCTGACTGTAATGTACGTTACCATTTTGACGCCTTGTGTCAAATAACATATAGTGACGGTATGTGGGGCAATTCTGACATATAATTAAAATTTTCGTGGAGATATTTTATGAACAAAGGTGCCGCTTTGATCGCCTTTGCAGTAGCTACAGGGGTATGTGCAAAATCTGATTATAAGGTTCATCTGGTGCCCAGGGATGCTACCCCAAAAAGCCTAACACATGAACTACAGCACCTGGAAGAACAATTTGTATATCCGTTTAGTGATACAGAAGAATTTACTATTAAACATGGCGTAAATGGTGATTATTTGGCTTTTTTTAAGGGCTTGGGAAAACCGTATTACTACATTGCCCGTACAAAAAAGGGCAGGGAAATTGCAGCAGCCGTATGTTGTGTGTTAAGAAAAATGCACACATGCAATGGAAAAACCAAAAAAGTTTGGTACATCTGTGATTTAAAAGTAGATCAGAACTATCAAGGACAACATCTTCCTCTGTTTATGATCAAGAAAATTGCTTTTTGGCGCTATTTGCAATGTTCCCGTGGATTTGCCATTTGCATGAATCCCGCAGTGGGAGATCCAAAAGCTGCCTCAATTTTTAAAAAACATGGCCCTTGGAGCCTGGATACTCAAGTACTTAATTTGTATATCTTATCAGCAAGTCAGGTGGAGCAAAACAGGGATACACTCAAAAAAACATTAATTGATCATGGATATATGCAAGACCACCAAGAACTTCAATTCGTATCGACGAGTGGCGCAAAAGATTATGAGATTACCAATACTATCTCTGGCCAAAAGAGGCCGTGGCACTTGATCCATATACAAGTAGGTGAAGGTACGCACGTTCCTCTGCAGGATGACGCGACTTATATGATATGTGCTGTTGAGGGAACCGCTTTAGATACTGATTTTAAGGCACTGCTCGGTATTCCGACATCCACCGCTCAGATCGTAAGTTATGGGATGAAAGATATTGATTTTAATTACTTAACATCAAACCAAATTTAATGTCACAGGGGACACAGCGACATGAAACAGTATCAATGTATCCACGCTGACCTCCTTGCAGCACAAAAATGGGCGTATGAACCGAATGGGCTCATATGTAATAATATCGTGCAGGAACATGAAAGTCGGGAATATGGTGCTTGTACGTTTATACTGCACCTACTACTTATGTTTTTGATATATTCATCATGTAGTTTTGCTATGGATCACGCACAACCTATATCCCTGGAGAAGAGCATCGAGTGTTTACCTTCGGAAATTATACAGAAAATAATAACAACCCTTACATCTTCTAAAATAACGTACACTATTGGTAGTAAAGGGTTTGTGTTCTACCTGAGACGATGTTTTGAACTTGCATCAGTTGCTAAGCAATGGCAAACGGCTGTCCGTAATCCGATGCGCGATATGCAGCAGATATTTGTTACATTGTCAGCTCATGATCAAGCGAAAATACTATATTATGCAGTATACTATCCCAACTGTGACATGATTCCTCTCTTGCTGCGCTGGGGGGCGCAAATACAGCTGCTCGTTCGTACGATGACGACGCCTGATTTTGCCATGGATTTTGGCAATCAGGAATCTCCATGGATAAATGCTGTAAAAGAGAGACAGATTGACATTGTAAAATCATTTATTGCGCACGGCGCAGATATTAATAAGCTTGACGTAATCGATGATAGTTCACGCAATGGAATAAAGATGACTGCCTTAATGGTAGCGTGTGATATGGGTCATACTGATTTGGTAACATTATTGCTTAATGAAAAAGCAGATCGTACTATTAGGGGTGGGTATCGGGATAACGAAACCGCTTATGATTACGCTCAAAATATGGAAATTAGAGCCTTATTAGAAAAGCATGCACTGTTCAAATAAAATCACCTTTTACGTATATAAATATGTATGATGTATTACCAATCCATATGGTGCACAATTACCACCACATACTGACTCATCAGCAGTTACGAAGTAACGAAGACTGGCGTCCCTTGATCGATTATTTTAGAACTGGAAGTATACCGATTGAGGTTACTATAGGGTTATCTGAAATGTGCACAAAACCCTTTTAAATAAGCAATTTCATTGATTTTTGTGCTAAAAATGATATATTGACAGATATGATTTTTATAGTCCTTTCTAAGGGAGCCTTTGTGAAAAAATTACTATACATAACCATATTGGTATTACTACCGTTTCATGTCCGAGGTATGAACACTATACTGCAAGTCGTGTTTCAGAAGGGTGCTAAACTTATAACAGTAAATGTGTCAGAGGGCAGTTCGCTCTTCGAAGCTGCAGTAACATTAGGAAAACTAATTGGAATGAATGAACCCGCAAAACTCATCGCGGAAGTTTTTGAGGGAAATTCTGAAGAATTACTCTTATTTTTTAAACCTTGGACTCAAATTGACCCTGCTCTCTGGAAGCTTATCAAACTAACGCGTGATGAAAATGGCAATACTAAAATGAGTCCGTCAGTAGTATATAGAGATTTAATTATTAACTTCAAAAATCCAATTATTGATATTAATAATCCTTTGCTTGTGCATGCGCCTGTTTACTGCCAAAGTCAACAATGAAGTGCAACACCAGATAAATTCTGACAGAAAAAAACCTCTAGCGCCGGTTTGGCACACTTCACCCTTGTATGGGTTACCTACGAATGCTCTTGCCTATTTTGTTACAACCTGTTATTATTAACTGTAACAACCAAAATACAAGGGTCTCTATTATGTCTAAATTAATCCGAGTAAGCGAAGAATCATTTGTAAAGCTCAATACTATGGCTCGTAAGCTGGGAATATCTAAACAAGAAATTATAGATGAAGCACTCGAAAAATTGGAACACGTCAATCTCATGAAACAAGCAAATGAGGCGTATGCACGTCTGAGACAAAACCCGGAAGAATGGCGTGAGGAAGAACTAGAGAGAGATCTCTGGGAATCGGCACTCGGTGATGGATTGAAAGATGCTGAATAAACCATCGCGTGGAGAAGTTTGGCTAGTAAACCTAGATCCAACGATCGGCCACGAACAGGCAAAACTGAGACCATGTCTTGTAATATCCAATAACGAGCTAAATCACGGCCCATCCCACCTACATATCGTATTACCCATCACGTCAAAAAACAGAGAAAATCCCCTCCATGTCAAAATACAATCTCCCGAGGGAGGAGTCGATAAAGAATCGTTTATCCTCTGCGATCAAATACGTACAGTGTCGCGTAAACGCTTTAAGAGCAAGGGACTGGGGAGTGTTACGCAATTGACTCTTCGTGCAATTGAACATATATTAGCGATTTTAATTAACATATAAGCCTTGGCGAAGAATCTCATGATTTTGACCACCTTGGCTTACAGCTACTTCGGGCAGCCTTCCGTCTTCGTTAAAACTATGGCGGACAAGTCCGTTAAAGAGACTGGCGTCCCTTGATCGATTATTTTAGAACCCTACTACGCCAGAGGCTACGAAGGGCAAGCTGGAGGACAAGTTTTGATTTATTATCTACTGAGCCGTTTATTGATAAGGTCATTTAGGCTAATGCCTTTTTGTGATGCCTCAAGGGCAAGCTGCGCGTGAAGCTCTGGTGACATGCGAACATTCAGCTTACCGGAGAACGTTTTTTCTGGTTTTTCACCTTGCTCTTTGCACCATGCAAGATAGTCTTCGACGGATTCCTTAAATGCTTTTTGCAAGCTAGCTACAGTGGTTCCTTGAAAAGTGATAATATCCTTTAAGCCAATGACTTCTCCATGAAATAATTTTGCTTCATCATCATAGGTGACGTGACCCAAATAACCTTTATATTTCATCATGGTGAATTCCTGCATTTATTAAAAATTTTCGTACTGATATAAGAGCACCCTTGTCAGTTATGTTTTTCGGATGAGGTCTATGAAATACCGCTCTTACACTATTAAGCTTGATACGTACTCGTGAACCACTACCTTCTGAAATTTCTGCACCAAACCCGTGGAACAATGTTTCTATGTCAGACCATTTTATGTCAGATCTCATGGGAGTCTCAAAGATATGTTCCAATATTTTACGTTGCAATTCTCTCATTGTTTTTATGGTACTTGAAAATGGTACCATCCTTTGGTGCATAGGTCAAGGATGTGAAAAATGATAGATGTCCCTTGATCAATTATTTTAGAACTGGAAGTATACCAATAGAGGCTACGAAGACTATCGGAGATATGCATAAAACCCTGTTAAATAGCAACTTATATTGCTTTTTCCGCATAAACCCATACAATGAAAACATGATCTTTAAAAACTTTAAAATAGCACAATACCTCATTGAGAATCGCATGAAATTCACCCGACAATTTTTCATTACCTTCATCTGTCTTAACACGTTCACCAACTTCGAGTGCGGACTTGCTATGGATACAATTTCTTGCACCCAGATGACTCATGCATCAAAAGATACTCAAACCGGTACTGTCATTCTTCTTGATGAAGTTATAACGTATATACGTAACTTACTCAGTGCTGCAACATACCTGCAAGCCGCAAAACTAATGAAATTTCGTCGAGTATGCAAATTATGGAATGATTCACTCACCAATGATTTTATAAAACAACGGATGGCAATGCATCTCATACCTTTAGAGCAAACCAATTATGATGACTATATTACCAAACTCGCTCAGGCTATCGCAGGTCGGGGGCTTGGTTCCCGCGTAGCAGAATTTTGCCTGTGCAAACTCTGGTCATATCCTAACCCAAGTATAAAAAGAGAGGCTTTTTGCAGAGCTCTAACTGCCGTTTTTTGCCGCAAGAAGCGTAAGAACGAAATATCCTATAATAATATTGATCGTAAGCTCATTATTGATTACAAATTAATGAAAGTATTGCGTAATATTTTTGCTCATGTAAGTTCACACGTGTTCATGTACTTCAATATTCAACATATACCCGATTATAGGCATACAGCAACAAGCGTACTGGATTTGTGTCTTAATGCTCGTTATACAAAGGCAGAATATAAAGATGAACTCTTGCTACTACTACGTTCCAGAGGACTCGATATTTCTGATCAGATTATTCTAGGTTCTGCGAACATAACTTTGTCTGAACCATATTAAAGCTTCAGCAAAAGAAGTTTCATACGGTTATACTTCTCGCAACAATATTCATAAGCGCAATTTACCACAGCCGTTTTTTAGCAAACGCGCGACCGGCACCAGACTTCATGTATTTTTCAAATTCAAAAGCTTTTTCTTGAGTATCAAAAGCGAAGTACATGATCAATTCCCATGGCCTATCAACTTTTGTATGAGTGGAACCACCAGAATTGTGCGTCTCAAGACGTTGTGCCAAATCATTCGTACAACCAATATATTTCCTGAGAGGATTTTTTTGAGATTTGATGAGATATACGTAGTGCAATATTTTAGCTTTTTATCGGGGTCAGCCCAGCCGTCGTTAAAACTATGGCGGACAAGTCCGTTAAAGAAACTGGCCTTTCTCCTTCGCTCTTCGAGCTATGGCAAACAGGGCCAGCTGACTTGTCCGACATAGCCTCGTGCGAAGTTGGAAGCCTTGGCGAAAGCTGGCGTCCCTTGATCGATTATTTTAGAACTGGGGAACCTGTTTATGGACTGGAAAACCGTCTATCTCTTGATAATGAGCACTCACAGATGCTTTAAAACAAAAGATGTATTACCAATCATATGGTGCACAATTACCATCACATACTGACTCATCATTTGTGCCCTGTATTTGTACATGATCTACAGCGGCATTTTTTTCTATTATTTCTTGGGCAATTGTCTGCATTTTCTTGAGTATGGTGCGTACTTCTGGATAGTAAGTCCAATCACCGAGCACCTTCTTTTGAGCACTCATTTCATGCCATTCGTACGCATTAAAATTTACTTTTGCCAATGCATTATGCAACGGTACAAATAATGCCTCAAGTTGATCCTTTAAAGCTTTATCTGTTTTTGCAGATGACATTATGTTTTGGTATGCCTCTTGAGAAGCAAATAAACGTTCCAAGCAGGTCACTCTGTCTAGCTTGTACATAAGACTATACATTCTGGGTGAATGAAAGTTTGTATCTCTATAATGCTTTATTCCCGCTACAAGACTCGATCTGTGTTTTGCTGTCCACAGTCGCACATCACTGATGGCCTGTAATAGAACACGCTCTGGATCACAGGAGTTTGCGTCATTACAGTCGCGAGCATATATTGGAACTAGTGCGGTAAATACCGCTAAAAATAGTATTGATTTAAATGAGCTTTTCATAAAATTAACCCCACATTTTAAGGCTACGATAGGTCTTTATTCACTATGTATAAGGATACAGATATCTGACAAATTGTCAATGATGGCGCAGGGGAGGTATCCTGCCGACAACTCAGGCAGCCAACCTTGAATTGCAGAATTATGGGCTAAAATAGCAAGATTTTTTCTGAATTTCGGTTTGGTCAAAATTGACAAATAGAATATGGGTCATTGATTAATACGCCATATATGTTATTCTGGTTTTATCTATGGAAGGATGTTATATGAAAAAATTACTATTTTTTGCCTGTTTTCTTGCTATTTTTGCCCAGCTGCGGCCTATGCACCCTGATGATTTGAGAGACACTATTATTATATCGCTCCAATCTGATCTAAAAACTCTAGAAATCCCTGTGCAGTCACAAGAACCTCACATTAAGAACAAAGTATCTTTTGCTTTTGGTACATTCAAAAAAGGGGTAGGTTCTTTATATAGAAAAGCTAAGGCCGCTCTTATGCGTACCCATGCAGGATTTCATATAAGTCGTTTCTATAATAAAATGATACATGGATCTTCTTTTACCTTTCATCAGATCGCTGGTGACCCCGTAGATCAAGGTTTAAAAACTATTCATTATGGCGACATCTGTATTACCTATGATGCATCAGGAGCTATCCACGCTATCAATGACGGTAAAAAAACGCCACTCGTACTCGGCGGCATTCCTGACAGTCAAAATCATATTGAACAGTTAAAAAAAGCTTTTCCCGGCACCGCTCCTCATATGCGTTTTGTGGGAATATTTACTCTCAATGAACGTTGGGAATGTGATGCGTCCGGATTGTCTAAATTGGTAAAAAATAATAATCAGCTCATTCAGTTTACCTATAACACTCCAGATTTTGGTGCGCCACTCCTTATTGACTTAATTCGTGCGGTACATGATCTTGAAAACCGCGATAATTGCGATCTGCAGGTAGCGCTTGTTCATTGCAAAGCGGGCCGCGGTCGAAGCGCAACCATTGTGGGTGCCTACCTGGCCCACATCATCCAAAAAGCAGGTGCCTATACAACCGCTGATCAGATAGAAACATATCTTCAGTCCCGTCGACCGCAAGTTAGCATAAATAAGCAACAGAAAAAGATTCTTACCCTGTTTATCACTGAATTACGTCATGCAGGAACGTTTGAAGCTCTGTATGCAAAATATAAAACAGCAGTGGAACTTCGAGAACAAGAGTTAAAGGTATAAAAAGAACGAGTTGCAGGATTACTAATTTTATGGAATAAATCAGCCCGGAAGTTCACTTCTTTAAGTTCATGGAAGCTTTTTATTGGCAGGCAAAACAACAGATGAACGTCGACGTGCGTATAGACATGATCAATACTAAATTTCATTAACTAAACACGCTATTTTTCCACGTCCTGCGAATCTCGAATCTTGCCCTTGCCACCAGATAAGAAATTTTCTGCTGAACGTACCTTTTTGCCGGTCTGTTTTTCTATGTCTCGGCGCGTTCTCCCGGCTACTGCACCGCCTACCTTGGCATCACTTCTTAATTTTTGTATACCTATGGAATTCTTTTCTTTGGTAATTTGCGTGGTAGTTGCTTCGCCAAGCATAGTGATAATCAGCTCAAGATCAGTCATATGATCACGTAGATTTTCTCGTTCAAGACCCTTGATCTTTTTATACTCAGCTACTTTGACACCAAAGGCTTCCTGCATAATATCATTGGTTAATATCGCATAATCTTTGGGATTTCTGACGCCTCGCTCGGCCCATTCGTCTGTTAAACTATGACGCACCGATATACCGCGCATTCTTTTATCAATCCACGTCTTATCATAGCCCTTTTTCTCGTAGAGACCCTTGGCTCTATCCATCGCTAATTCAGGATTTTCAATTTCATCTATTCGTTCTTTACCAACTTTTGCCAACCAACGCTTGAAGGGCTCTGCTTTGGGGGAAGGAATAGACTGGATAATACGAAATATACCTTCGGTGCTTGCGCAGTCCGTTTCGCGTTTTTTACCATCGGGGGCTGTCAATTTCAACCCGTGACAAAATGTCACGACTTCACTGCCCTCTGCAGCCAATCGTTGTTTCAGCTTTCTCCAGTAAGCCCCAGAATCAGTACTCTCGGTCAATACCGCGCATACATCAATGACAGAAAAGTACCATTCGTTGTTGAATAAAATTCTACGGATTTGTGCTTCATTGAAAACTGCTATTTTCGTTATTTCATGAGTAGACATAGATCCCCTTAGACAAGGATAACAACACGAGACATACGCTCATTGTAGCACATAATTGGCGGGCTTGATATCAGTAATAATCCACAAAAAGCGTAAAAACTAGCAGAGCCAATCAACGCAACATCCGGAGTCTCAACAAAGGAGGAAGCCGTGGCGAAGAATCCTATGATTTTTGCCCGTCTTCGTCTGTTTTCGCTTTCAGCTTCATCAGACTACTTCGGGCAGTCTTCGTTTCTGGTTATTAATATCAAGATGTTAAATATTGTTTCCTTAAGGGCGCCGGCCAGACGAAGCTTTATGCGAAGGAAATTCGTCGTATTTTCAATGGAGCCGGTCCAACCTACGTTTATCCGGGCCTACCGGCTCGGCAAACTTCGGCGGGCAGCTTTCCGTCTTCGTTAAAACTACGTCGGACTTCGTCGCTTGTAATAATGATTTTTTCTTTTTATATCAATCCGTTAAAAAAACTGGCGGAGCCAGACGAAGCCTTGGCGAAGACTGGCGTCCCTTGATCGATTATTTTAGAACTGGAAGTATACCAATTGAAGCGACCATAGGCTACCAGTTGAGTGTATAAAACCCTTTTAAATAGCCACTTATATTGATTTTTCTGCGTAAAACCATAGAATGGGAATATGATCTTTATAATGACTCATAAGGAAATCTCCATGAAAAAAATCTCTATGTTACTCTGTGCGGCGTTGATTACGGCTAGCGTAGCTCAAGGATATGCATACAATGAAGCTGCAACAGCTCAGCTATTAGAATTCCTCAGCGCACCGCGTGATGATCATCGTGACAATAAAGACGAGGCTCTTCGGGCAGCTCGTGAAGCTATGGCTCAGTTCATTACTCTTATCGAGAATGGCGCCAATCCAAACATCATTCTTCCAGATGGTCGCGAACTCCCCCTATTAACCTCGGTAGTCGTTTTGGATTTTTTTGGCGTAATAGCCCAAACCCCAAATCGGGTACCTCAAGAAAACGACCTAACACCAGCAGAGGTGCAGGAGTTTATTGCAGCTACGCATCGCATAATCAGGTTATTGCTTGATCATGGGGCAAATCCAAATACATGTACCAATGATGGCCAGACTGCATTATTTTGCGCATGCTCTCCTGAAGTAGCCAGATTATTAATCGATTATGGTGCTGACCGATCGCTACAAGATAACCAAGGTCACACGGCATTACAGCGTTGTGAAACTGGCCGGCTGTCTCTACTCGAAAATATAGCCCAAGGCAAAGTGGGTGGATTTCCATTTGGTTTAAGTATTGATACCCAGCGTAATTTGGTTGCACATGCTGACGCTGTCATTGAGGTGCTCAAAACCTACAGGATTGATTAACTTTTTGGTCTCTTGAAGGTTGCGATAATATACCCCGTGTTGGAGCCTGAAAACAATGAGTATCGCACCAAGCTTGAAAAAGTTACCAGCTCCCAACCATCCGCAGTAATGGCGTTAATTTTTTCGTCGAAGTTTTGGATGTTTATCTTGCTTACAAAGAAACCCTCTACTGGTAATTTGAACGTTTTATATTCCCAAGTCATATCATGCCCCTCTACAATAAAATTTTCTTGGTTTGCGTATCTTTTTGCACACTGGAATTTTTGGTGTGAGCGTTTTGCACCTCATGATTTGGCGCGAGAAGTTTTTGTAGCTCAGCTGGAGTGATTATTCTGAGATTATGAGTTTCATCAAAAAGTAAGATCGCCTCTCCAGTAACGTTTTTATCGAACTTGAGCGAATCTTTTATGCCAACTCCCTTAGCACCTTCTGGTCGCGGACCTTGCATTCTGATACCTGTATACTCATTGAGCCCAAAACTACGCATGCTATCGTTGCGAACTGGATGCACCTCAGAAGTACCATCAGAAACTTCGGCATGTGCTTCTTGATCTGAGCCGCTTATATTAATAATGGTTATATTTTGTGGATAGGCTATCACACCACACACAACACCCACTGTTAAACTGAGACATATAATCTTTTGCATCCCTACCACCCCTTACATAATAGAACCTTTTGATTTCTCCCCCAACCATAAGCTTAATAGCCAGACCTGCTCGAAATCAATATTAGTAAGATCAGACTACACCACGCCTGATTAGCGGATATTTAACGATTTTTTTGGACTAAGAGACGATCCCCACACTCATATTCAAACTTTTGGATAGCTTGATTTGTAGACATATCAACGACATTCAGTGTGAACTTCTTCTCAGTCCCAAGAATGATCAGTTTTTTCACTGTTTGCCCCGGCTCGATAACGAGTTGGTCTTGTAACATTAACTTGTTTAGAGCAGCCTCTAATCTTTTATTTGATCCTGTCAGTAGCCACCAACCACCAAATGCAACAAGGCCTGAAAACAGATTCAGCCCTATAAATTTGTTAACGTATGAAGGATTTTTGCTAAAAATGGACACCTTATCCTTGAAAAAAAGATTCATCCATACTGTCATTTTAGAAGTCGCAGCAACCTTTTGGTAATCGCGTGCAAAATCAGAGTATAAAAATCCATTACACAATGCTGCCAGCATAAGCAACATGCTTCCTGTGCGTAGGATAGGGCTACGTTTATAATAATTGATGAATAGCTTCTTATTTTTCTGGGTGCTGTTACTTGATTGGTTAATAACTTGCTGGGCGCTATCAGTGGTATTGGTAATTGTAACCCATACTGGGACAAGGCCTTTTGCTTTGAAGACATTTTCGATATGCAAAATTTCTTGAAGGGGGTTACCCTTGCTATCTTTGTACATATCAAGCGCGATGTTCTCTGTACATACTGCAGCTTTAATTGAGATATTATTTTTTTGTGTTTCATCTGCCCGAGCTGCTATTGGAAGCAATAAGCAGAGGGCTATATTACGCAATTGCATCTTGTTCCTTCGAAACCGCTATGGAGTTAATTTGAAGGTAATACAAAAGGGATTGTAAACGCTTAATAAGCTCTACTACCTCTTTTTTGGCTGTTTCCACTTTTTTCATCATCATGGCATCTTGACGAACAAACATCGCGGTGCGTGCACGAATAAGCCGCTTATTCAATACATCTTCTTGAGCTGATAATGATTCTATTGCCTGTGGAATAGACGCAAGTAATCGTGCCCCTAAAATGGTCCCTAGAAGGCTGTTATTTTTATCTTGGAAACTAAATGCAGCATCATACTCCAGATGCATCTTTGACAATAGTTTATCTGTCTGAGCAAGCATTTGCTCATCTTCACGCATATCTTTATGTTTGCACCATATAAATGGTCCGCATACGAGAGCGGTTACAGCCACTAGTTTTATACATGAGGCAGTAAATTTGTCAGCATATATGCGATGTGGCATCGAAGAAATCAGGAGGCCCACTGTAAGTATATATTTGATACTCAGATTACTGTTGTTCATCATTTTTTACCTCATCCAGGTTTGTTTCAGTTTTTTGCTCATCATCCTCAGCATCTTCTTTTTGTTCCACCGCTTTCTTATAGAGCGAATGAAAACATGCGGCAAAAATTGAGGTCCCAATAACAGCCCACACGCGGTAATCCGCTAGCAAACACAGAGGACTCCACTTGAGTTTACAACGCTTGCTGAAGCCATGCATGGAAGATTCATAATTATGAAAGATCGTTGTAAAGTGCCATGGGGATTTTCGATCTTCATCATAAATTTCATCACAGAGAGTTGTTAAAAAATTGGAATACGGTTTGCTTGCAATAGCTTTTTGCACTGCATTTTCTGGCCACGCATTATCTAACAAAGTCACCACAGATTGCTCACTTCCATTGAATGACATTCTTAAATTTAGATCGAGTTTATCGCACTTTATAAGCTCTTTGAGTCCAAGGCGTACTTGGGCACAACCTTTTTGTGGTGTATTGTAAATTAGTTGACTGACTGCACTTACAAGTAGTTCCTGGAATAAAGAAGTATTGTCGGCAATTTTTCTCAGATCCGCCTTTGAATTAGTTAACGTTTTTATGTATCCATTCAGCTCATCGCTATTCGCATTGTAGAGTAAGACCTTCACCCGTCTCCAATCACACTGATTGATGGCCTGCTCCATACCGAGCGCCATGTCGCCTACTGCGAATAAAAGAACTAAAAACATCTTTTTCATAAAATACTCCAAATATTAGAAACTCCTAAAACCGCTGGATTTTGCCCATTAATAGGGCCTTCTTATGGATTAAGATAATGGAAATCGGGGCATATAGCAAAAGCCCGAGTGAAGTTTTCAGGCAGAAATGATCAAGTTGGGGTAAGCCCCTACCTATATTCCAGGTTAAACACCCTAATTATTCAGTATTATGCCCGTGAAATAAGCTCGATCTCTGATAGGTGCCTAACTATTCAAATTGACAGATAGGATAATCGTATACATTTATTATCGTATATGGTACAATGATCGTACCATGAAAGGAATTCTGACGATGAAAAGATTACTGATTATATCCAGTATTTTAGCTATTTCTGGGGCAACCCATGCAATGGATCAGGGACAGGCCCTGATGGACGCTATCAATCGATCTGACCTGGAAGGTGTAAAAAATAGTCTTAACCAAGGCTTCATTAACGTCTGTCAAAAAATTGGTACCCAGAGCCCTCTTGAAGCAGCCTGCAAACTCAAAGATTCCAACCCCGTGAACAATACTACTATTGTAAGCAAGGCACTCATTGATTATGCCCTTGATCATGTTGTTGAAATAACAGATGAGCAGGGTAAACGTCAGGGCGACCACGTTGAACAAAGAAACTTCGTAGTAAGAGAGAATATAAGGGCTTTTATAAAACTAATGGCACAATGCCGTATTGATTATGAAGAAATTTTCAGAAGAATCATCTGTACATGCGCCGCTCAAAAACGTACAGCCGCCCAACTTATAGAACTGCTTGGTAATTACCATGTTTTTCGCGGGGAACCAAATAGTTTATTAAGGGAATTCAATATATCCAAAGGATCTCTGAAAAATTGTACAGATCTAATAGCCGATTTGATTGAAAACTATTCAGCAACTGGTATCTACTTCGACGATCGCGGCATGATAACATACTGGGTTTCTATATGCATAGAGTATGGAGCTCCTGTCGATACCCCCAATAAATCAGGGTTTACACCTCTTCAACTAGCAGTACAAGCGAAGGAATATTGGCCTTATCTGATACCGCTCTTGTTAACATATGGTGAAGATCCAAATCGAACATTTATCCATAATGGTAAGGAATATACAGCAATAACATTTGTAGAAACACTACCCAAAGATTCGACTAAAGCATATGTTTTGAAATATTTGAAAAAAGAGGTGCCACTAGATCTACCATCAGATCTACCATCAAGCGAGACACGATCATTTGCCACTAATTTCAGCAAAATTTTTGCCTCTTACAAGACGTGGGTTGGAATGGCATGTTTGTATCTTGGCATTAAGTGTTATAAGCGAGTAACAAGCGGGTATGCTGCAAAATATGAGCAGAATATGCTCATCAATGAAGCAGGAGCAGAAATTACCATGACCGATGACGAAGATAACGACACCAAAATAGCTGCCGGTGACAGCAATACCACTGAGCTACCCAAAGAAACAGATAGCCTTGTAGTGAAATTTAGTGATGCGAGTAAGAATACCGCCAAAGATTTAAACATCGATCTGGGCCAATATGAAGACGATCTCGATGATTATTTCATCAATATCACGATCCGACCGACGCGCTGGTATGAGCGACTATTTATAAAGACCACGCTCACATATTCCGTGAGCTGGAAACAAAAACCGGCACCGCAACAAGCAAAATAATACACGCTATAATTTGGCACCCAGCGCAGATAATTCTTTTCTAGCCCGTCGTATTACTCCACTCAACTCCCTTTTAATGCATGCCGTAACCGTCGAATAGCCATCCACCTACGTTAGCTCGTTCTTCGTAGTTTTAGCGAAGGAAAAACTACTGTGGACACGGCCATTTTAGCATTTTTGAAACATTGCGTTACCAAAATCTTTTTTTAGCGAATGCTGATCCCGACCCTGATTTAAGGTACTTTTCAAAAGCAGTTGCCTTGAGCTTATCTGCAAATCCCAAGAACATAACCAATTCCCATGGTTTATCATTGCACGTGTATTTTGAACCACCGGAATTGTGAGTTTCAAGCCGTTGCTTGAGGTTCTCAGTATTACCAACATAGGTTTTATCGGGCGATGAGATCGATCTAATTAGATATACGTAGTGCATAATATTGGGTTCACTATCGTACTGGCCATGCCGCCCGCCTACGCATAAAGCTTCGGCGCGCAACCTTCGCTCTTGCTATCAATGATTATCTAAAATTATTACCTCTTGGCGCTGGCCGTGCCAACCGAAGCTCCGAAGGAGCGAAGATTGGCGTCCCTTGATCGATTATTTTAGAACTGGCTTGCCAGGCGTAGCTTGCCGAGCTTGAATGCCCGGATAAGCGAAGACTGGTGGGGCTGTAGATCAATCACTATTAGCCAGCCTGTATTGCGTGTGATACTCATGAAAAATAACTCATTTCACCATTATGACGAGCCAGTATGTGATCACGGTGTATCAGTACTGGCCCATCAGCAAGTCAATACGCCGCTGGAGACGGCGATTGATTCTTTTACTGATTTAAGATGCGAAGCGATGATCGAGTTCAATCAAAATATAAATCCAAATTAGGAGCTTTCAGTGTCCTTTCAATATCCTTTTCTCTGATAATTTTTTCGTATGCGAGGGCTTGCGCTTCATCCCCTGCTTCTCTACGAAAATATGCTTTGCCCTCATAAGCATCTGAGTTTTCCGGATCAGTGGCCATTGCCAAATCACAAAAATGCTCTGCTTGTGCGTAATCTTTTGCATCAAAGGCCCCCACAGAAAGACCTATCAACAGGTCAGATAAGAATTGCTTCTTTAATATTGGATAATCTTCTAATTCATGTTCACTGAGGCACATAAGTTCATCAACTGCCCCAGGAAACAGTGAATCTGCGAAATCTAGTTGGAGTAATTGATGTTTTTTAAGACAAGCACCTAGTTTCGCCGATCTTTTTTCAACCTCATCATATAACTCTTCCGTGTTCTGAAAATAAATGTATTCATCGGTATATACAGAGTTGGCATATAAGGCAAAAATGAGTAGTGCTGTTTTTTTCATAGTCATCCTATTGTTTCAATTATAAATTGACCATTTTCATGCTTAATAACAACTTCTTTTGGCTTTTTTTCGCACACTTTTTCCTTCCAGTCATCTAGTAGTTGAATAAATTGTGCACGGGGTACTCTAAATCCATTTGCTCTAATTTCTTCAGTCATTGGCTCTGTACCATCAAAAAGGTATACGTGATTATCTTCTTCTTCCAATTCTGTTGCATTGCCCCCCACGTAATGAGTAAAACCGCTTCCTGGCATGTCTTTATCAGCTGCTGCCCATTCTCTAAACGTAGGCGAATAGCACCTAACATCACTTAATAAAAAACGTCCAAGAATACACATTCCTATATTCGAAGCATCTTGGTATGAATACCAATCATTACAATATTTTAAATGAACAAATTCCATAAAATGTCCCTTATTTCAATACGGGATAAGCTGTCGTTATTAACATATTCATCGTTATCCTAATGTTAGATTTTAAATGGTTTGTTAACATAATTTTCAGTCTTTTGTCTCAATAATGACCTCTTACTCAGCAACGAATTCCCAAATAACAAAACCTTCGCATAACTCCAATATACGTTCTATATAAAAAGCTAAGTCAAGCCCTTCCTCTTGGCAGTCAATACCCTTTTTCTTTTGGTATGGTTCTAATGGGTATAAAGAAACGTAATCCCCCGCAGAAGTACGGATAAGATCAATCTTGAAAATGATATTGTCCATATTTTTGACACATAAATCTGCTGCGAATCCAGAGTATACTATTTGCGTTATACGATCCGGCTCAGGCTCATATACCTGCCTTGTTTTCTCATCTATAAAAGTTAAGTTATATGTCTGTGCATTCTGCAGTATCGCAACAATATTGTCATACATAGCTCTTACTTGATCCGCGCGACCCAGCCCGGTCAGTATACTAATTTTTTTATTGTTCATTGTTATAGTCTCAATTACATATCATCAGTTTTTAATTCAAGCACGATAGAATTTTTGCATAATCTCAGTAATAGACGTATGTAGCGAGCCAGATGTATCATTCGGTTCTTATCTCTAAAATCAGCACGCCAAGGAACTCCAAATGCCCCTATTGAAATTTCTAAAAATCCATCACATGATTCAAAAAACCATAATAGAAAATTGGTATCTTGAAAAATAACATTCATAAATTTATCACCACTATCGGGATCTGTAGCCAAAAAAATATCAACAGCCTTTGCAAAGTCCACAACGGGATTTTCATCAGATATATACTGATAATATACAAAATCCATTGCCGCTCCCTCCTTCAAAACACGTAGAATATTGGCGGGAGAATATTTTACATCTAATTTAACATCTACAGAATATGTAATACTCATTATTATCCTTCAAAAATAGTGGCCATTAAATCGCACTAGTTTTTAATTCAAGCACGACAAAATCTTTGCATAATTGCAGCAATAGACGTATATAACGAGCCAAATTCACCATTCGAGTATTATCTCTAAAATCAGTACGCCACGGAGGGCCAAAGGCAACCATGGAAACTTTTAATTTTTCATCATCTGAGTTCAAAAATGAGATAAAAAAATTAGTGTCTTGAAAAACAATATTAATAAGCCTATCGTCACTATCAGAATCCGTAGACAAAAAGGTGTCAACAGCCTTTACGAGATCTGTAACAGGTTCGTTACTAGACATATACTGATAATATACAAAATCAATGGCTGTTCCTTCATGCAAAATATGTAACATATTGGCAGGAGAGTATTGTGCATCTAATTTAACGCGTGCTGTATATGTAATACTCATTATTATCCTTCAAAAAAGGTAATGCCTTTTTCTATAAACCACGTTTTCCAATCTTGTGGAATTGGCTGTTTCGAGTGTACTTCAAATAGTTTATTAAGTCCCTTAGCTATTGCCGATTGTTGGCCAAATTTACGTTTCATATCGCCTATATCGTCACCTACGATTTTTAACCAGTCAGACACCCCCGCCCAAGGCGGTGGCTTGATGGGTTGGGTCGCCTCAAAGGCGATTGGTTAACTTGTCTCTGTTAAAATCTTCCGAACTCGTCAGCATCTTCTTGTTCACGAATATACTTACGAACAGCGTCTAACTCGTAGCCAACTGTCGATACTGCATACCCACGCGCCCAAAAATTCTCGCCAACAAAATTCTTTTGCTTGCCCTAGAATCTCGCTATGGCAATCGCACTTTTTCCCTTTAAAAAACCAACTATTGAAGAAACCGCATATTTCGGCGGTATCTGTATGCACATGTGCACATGATCTGGCCTTAAATGCCCTTCAACTATAGTACAATCTTTCTGGCGTGCCAGCTCATGGAATATATCTCTCAAATGCCACACGCAAACTACCATACAGTGCATGCTTACGACGTTTGGGTATAAATACCAAATGATATTTGCAATCCCATTTAGAATGCGACAAACTATTATACATAAAATGTTCCTTTGGTGTTTTTTGATCCATCAAGTCCACCAGGGGAACATTTTATCTTATTTACTGCGCTTCCGCATCGCTCAAAGCTTTTCTAGTCTCACCAGTTAACCTGGTGGATTACCTTTTTCAGAACTTATTTACCATTTTTTTCTATTACAAAACCTGTCGCATAACTAAGATTTTGATTTTTAAAAAGAAGCTCTATTTGAATACTAAAAAGGGTTAATTTGTCCACTATTATCTCATGCATCTTTATTTTTACCACAATCGTTTTTTAGCAAAAGCTGACCCAGATCCCGATTTCAAATATTTCTCAAACGCAGTTGCCTTTAGTTTATCTTTAAAACCCAAGAACATAACCAATTCCCATGGTTTATCATTGCACGTGTATTTTGAACCACCGGAATTGTGAGTTTCAAGCCGTTGCTTGAGGTTCTCAGTATTACCAACATAGGTTTTATCGGGCGATGAGATCGATCTAATTAGATATACGTAGTGCATAATAT